>Ga0326727_10001543_pt1 | contig 84524 bp, 92 predicted proteins | sample MB2enrmetagenome_FD_207643 | JGI IMG/M metagenome (GOLD analysis project Ga0326727, IMG submission 207643) | Lab enriched peat soil microbial communities from McLean, Ithaca, NY, United States - MB29MY | ecosystem: Environmental > Terrestrial > Soil > Wetlands > Peat | place: USA: New York... | reverse complement strand
ACGCGGGCTTCCTGCTGCGCCAGAGTGAAACGACCTCTCTCGCCGCCCCATCCAGCAATACCTTACATCACTCTCGCCTATTTTCGTCCTTCGTTGCCGGGCCAAAGCCCGGTGAGCTACTCATACCGCAGAGCCACCATCGGATCGACCTTCGTCGCTCGTCGCGCGGGGATGTAGCTGGCCACAAATGCCACGGCGATTACCCCCAGCGCGGCCATGGAAATGGGCAAGACGCTGGATGGAGGGAGTCCCTCAATCAGACTACCGGCGAATTTCCTGGACCAAAGCGCCACCGGAATTCCTGCGAGCAGCCCGGCGGAGACCATCCCCAGCGCGTCTCGCAGCACCATCCAAGTCACCGTGCCGCGCGTCTCGCCGAGCGCCATGCGGACGCCAATCTCTTTAGTCCGCCGCGCCACTGTGTACGCCAGCAGTCCATACAGGCCGATCGCGGCGAGGATTAATCCCAGCGTGCCGAATGAGCCGGAAAGCATGGCGATGAGCCGCTCCGGAACAATGGCGGCATCGACCTGCTCGGACATGGTTGTGGCGTGGCGCACCTCAACGCCCTTCAATATCTCGGCAACGCTGCGCCGTACCTCACCCGTCACTGCCTCAGGGGGGATGCTGGTGCGGAGGATAAAATCCCTTGCGTCCATTCTGCCGTCCCCGAAAGCGGTCAGGTAAAGGGTGCGTGGCGGCGCCCCGTGCGCGTCATCGTATTTGGCATCGCCCACGACGCCGACGATTTCATACGGCTTGTCCGGACCGCCGATGTCTTTCCAATCCTTCTCGAGGGTGAGATGCTTTCCAATAGGGTTAGAGTCGGCGAAGTAATATCGCGCCATGGCCTGGTTGATGATTGCGACGCGCGGGTCGCCTTCATCCTGGAAGGTAAAATCGCGGCCTGCCAGCAAAGGCGTGCCGAGCGTCTGGAAATACTTCGGCGCGATGAATGACAACGCCACGTAGCGGCGGTCCTCAGGCTTTTGCTGGTAGCCTTCCACATTGACGAAGCTCGACGCTCCTGCGCCTGAGATCGGAGTGGGAGAACCGATCGTCGCCGAGCGCACGCCGGGAAGAGCATCCAGTCGCGCCAGCAACTCCTGATATAAGAGAGACAGTTGTTCCGCGGAATACCCTGTGTGGGCCGTATCGAGGCTCACGAGCAGAAGGTGGTCGCGTTCAAAGCCGAGTTGATTCCGCAGGTCGGACAAATGGCGCGTAAACACGCCGGCGAGGCTCAACACGACGACGGACAGGGCTACTTGGGCTGCGACCAGACCTTTCCCGAAAAAGCGCGCCGCCCTCGCCTGCGTGGGCCTTACGCCGCCTTGCAACATCGACGCCGGCGCCGATGTCACAGCCCGCAGGGCGGGAACCAGCCCAAATAGCACGCCCGTCAGTAATGCCGCTCCGAGGGTGAAAAGCAGCACATGGACATCCGGCTGAACCTCGAACGTGAAATGAGGCGGCAACCCCACAATCTGCCGCCCGGAGAGAAAAATCCGAACCAGCAAGCGAGCGGCGAAGAGCGCCACGAAGATACCAAGCAGGCTGCCCCCGGCCGAGAGCAGCAGCGATTCCGTCATCACCTGCCGCACCAGGCGAAGCCGTCCCGCGCCCAGCGAAACACGCAGCGCCATTTCGCGCTCGCGTGCTGTCGCCCGTGCCAGCAGCAGAGTAGCGATGCTGGTGCACGCAATCAGAAGCAGCAAACCCACGAGCGCCATCAGGACCAGCAGTGGCTGCTCGAATTGGTCACGCAGGAATGCCAGCCCGGCTCCGGCGGGCACGATTTCTAATTTCAATTGCCGCCAAAGGGGATCTTTGCTCTGCTTGCTTATTTCATCGATGGTGAACTGAAACTGCACACTCATTTCCGCGCGCGCTTGCTTGATGGAAACGCCCGGCTTTAAGCGCCCCACCAGGCCCAAATCCATGCCATACAGCGCCGGGGGCCCCGCCTGCGCGCCGGCTGCTTCCGTCCGGCGGGCGTGGCTGATTACCGGCGCCAATCCGACGGGCACCCAGACCTCCGGCCTGGACCAGATCTCGAGTCCAAAGAATTCACGCGGCGCCACTCCAATGACCGCGACCGGCACATTCTGCAAAATGATTCGTTTGCCCTGAATTTGCGGATCCAGATTAAAGCGGCTCTTCCAGAAGGACCAACTCACCACGGCCACTGCCGAGTGCGCACCGCCCATCCGATCATCCTCGGGTGCAATCAGGCGGCCGATTGCGGGCTTCACCCCAAGTACAGAAAAGAAGTCTCCAACAACGTATTCGCCATCAACTGTTTGGCCACCCAGGCCCTCGCCCCGCAAATCGAACCGGGAGGGACTGAAGCCAATAAGGCCGGAGAAGACGTGATTGTGATCACGAAAATGCTCGTAGCTCTGCCAGGAGTATCCATTTATACGAGGTTCCCCAGGATATTGGTGCAGCAACTCTACGAGGCTCTCGGGATCCCGGACGGGAAGAAGGCGAAGCATGAGGGTGTTGATCAGGCTGAAGACGCCCGTATTGGCGCCGATTCCCAGCGCTAACGAAAGCACGGCGACGGCAGTGAAACCGGGGCTGCGGCGTAACATGCGCAGGGCGAAGCGAACATCCTGCCGCAAAGTTTCAAGCCAGCGCCAGCCCCACATATCCCGCGTAACTTCCTTCACAAGCCCGACGTTGCCGAATTCGCGCAGCGCGGCGGTTCGAGCTTGGTCGGAAGATTCACCCTGCGCCATACGTTCCCTCTCGTCCATGCGCAAATGAGATTGGACTTCCTCTTCCAGGTCCTCTTCCCGGGACTTGCGCCGAAACAACGCTCGAAGGCGAAACCAAAGATCGCTAATCACCAGCATCTCCACTTGGCACTCCGCCTTTAGTCAGCGGTGTCATTCCGAGCCCTTCGCTCTCATCCTGAGCGAAGCGAAGAGCCTGTCCTGAACGAAGTGAAGGAATCTCGCCCTGGGTGCTCAGGGTAAACTCCGCGAGGAATCTTGCTCCGATCATTTCCTCCGATCCACCACGAGGCCCAGCTCAGAATGACATCCGTTCCTTCACAGGCCGAACCACTAGCCGCTCCCGCTCGCCGCAGGGTTCATGATCCCGGCGATAGCGCTGACGATCTGGCTCCAGCGGGCCTGTTCCGAGAGCAACTGCCTCTTGCCGGCGGAAGTCAGGCGATAGAACTTGGCGCGCTGGTTGCTCTCTGTTTGTTTCCACTGCGAGCTCACCCAGCCCTGTTTTTCCAGCCGGTGCAGCGCCGGGTAGAGCGACCCGGTTTCAACCTGCAAGACTTCGCCCGAGCGGCCGCGAATTGACTGGCTGATCGCGTAGCCGTGCTGCGGCCCCCACTGCAAGGTCTGGAGGATGAGCATGTCGAGGGTGCCTTGCAACAACTCGATGCGATTTTGATAGAGTTCTTTTTTTACCATGTAGACACTCTACAGCCAAGGATGTAGAATGTCAACACCCTGTTTGCGATGTTCTCGGGCCAGGGGTGACACGGGTCGCGATTTCCGGGACGCCAGGTTGTTTGTTCTGGTATACTCCCACCCCTCTTGAGGGCTCAGCGCCAGGCACGAACGAGTTATCTGGCCTGAGCTTCGAGAGGCATGCTCGGCCGATCATCGGCAAGGGTAGGGCAGGCCATTCCTCTGCTCGTGGCGAGTGCAGCCCACGGCTTGCCATTCCCTGCATGCATCTTGCTGCCGGAATGCGTTCCCATGCTTTTCAAAGCTTTCAGCGCCGCCGTCTTCGGCATCGACGCCTACCCGGTTGAGGTCGAGGTCGATATTTCCGCCGGCTTGCCCAATTTCACCACGGTGGGTTTGCCCGACGCCGCGGTGCGCGAGAGCCGCGAACGCATACAGTCCGCCATCAGGAATTGCGGGCTGGAATTTCCCTTCCAAAAGATCACCGTAAATCTCGCTCCAGCGGACGTGAAGAAGGAAGGTTCCGGATTTGACCTCGCTATCGCCCTGGGAATTCTGGGCACCACAGGCGTTCTCTTGAAGGCAGACCTCAAGAACACATTGTTCTTGGGCGAGCTTTCGCTCGATGGCAGCCTGCGCCCGGTTAAAGGCGCTCTTTCGATAGCCGCCATGGCGCGGCAGAAGGGCATCCAGCGGATGGTGCTGCCGCTGGAGAATGCCAGCGAGGCGGCGGTGGTGGAGGAGTTGAAGGTCTATGGCCTTCGCTCTTTGCCGGAGGCCCTGGACTTCATCAACGAGACGCGCGAGTTCGCGCCGGCCAAGGTGGACAGCGCCGCCCTGCTGGCTCAAGCCAGCCAGTACAGCGTGGATTTCCGCGACGTCAAAGGGCAGCTTCACGCCAAGCGCGCCATTGAAGTGGCGACGGCGGGGGGCCACAACATCCTGATGATCGGCCCGCCCGGCGCGGGCAAGACCATGCTGGCGAAACGCATCCCCACCATTCTGCCGCCCCTGACCTTTAATGAAGCGATTCAGACCACCAAGATTCACAGCGTGGCAGGGCTGCTTGAGCCCGGTGGAGGGTTGGTCGGCACGCGCCCCTTTCGCTCCCCCCACCACACTATTTCGGACGCCGGATTGATCGGCGGAGGGACCGTGCCCCGCCCCGGGGAAGTGAGCTTGGCGCACAACGGCGTGCTCTTCCTCGACGAGTTGCCGGAATTCCAACGCAATGTGCTCGAGGTCATGCGCCAGCCCGTCGAGGACGGCACCGTGACGATCTCGCGCGCCTCGATGTCCCTGACTTTCCCGTCGCGCTTCATGCTGGCTGCCGCGATGAATCCCTGCCCATACGGGTATCATTAGTGCTGAACATAGATTGATTGAGTCCGAGCGATTCAACCCGATAGTCGGCAACCCGAATATCGGGAACTAGGGTGGAAAGGACGACTTGCTTCTGGTTCCGAGTCCAGTACTCCCATTCCCCAAGTGCTGCGAAGGCTTCGACAAGCTTTGTCGTATCGAGTGCGGGAGTTGGTGCCTCTCTCATTAGGATATCCTCCGCCACTCGGATGTCTTGGTCAATTGCCGTCAGGCGGCGGTCTCGTTCCTCTCGTCCGATTGTCCCGTCTACAAAACTATCAACCACACGCCCTCGCTTCGAACGAAGCGCATTGATATCGGCGGTCAACTTCTGGATGCGCCGAGCGGAGCCTCGCTGCTCAGCATGCTGCCTTACTTCCTCCACGCATCGCTCAAGAAAGCGAGGGTTGGTGAGACGGGTTGCGAACAGGTTGTCCAGCACCGCCTCCAGCTTTTCCCGCCTCATGTATTTGGTCTGGCACGCATGACCACTACGCCGTCCTTTGCAAACATAGTAATCCCGGCGTGCGAAGGCAGTATGCACAACTTCGCCGCAAGCGGAACACGTCAAGAAGCTGTTGTACGTGAACCGCCGCTCAACGTTTTGCTGACATCGCCAATGCCTTGACTGCTTGCGGTTCATGATTTGCTGCACGGCGTTGAACTCGGCTTCAGAGACGAGCGGTTCAGGGATGACCTGAATACGGATTACTTCTTCTGCTGCACGCCTCACCTTCCGCCGGTCTGCCTGCCGCCCGTTCACGGTCGGATAACGACCGGCGGCAGAGCTGTCACGCTTTTTGTCAATTACACGCCACCCAGTCCAGATTGGGTTCCGCAGAATGATGTGCATTCCCCGAGGGGTGACGCCGACAAGCTGTGCGAGCTTCGAGTAGTTCTGCTGACCGGCCAAGAACAGTCGGAACGCTTCACGCACCTTTTCGGATTCCGGCTTGTAGAAGAACCCCTGTCCCTGTTCGTACCCGACTCCGAAAGGCAAGACAATCGGGCTTTGTGCCAGTTCTCCCCGCCGTCTCTTTTCCTCTTTAGCGCTCCACACCCGTTCGAGAATCTCGGTACGCTCCAACCCGGCAATGGCTGCACGGATGGAACCCATCAGGCGGCCCATCTTGCTGCTCAGGTCAATCGGTCCTTCAGGGAGATACAGCACGGTCTTAGAATCGACAAAAGCCTGGAGCAGTGCATAGTCATCAAAATTCTCCGGGCGCATGAGACGGCTGAACTCACGTGCCACGACGCCGTGAATCTCGGGGGCCTGCATCAACCGCACCAGCTCCTGAATCTCTGGTGCGGTGAGGACGCAAGCGCCCGAAACGTCAGTGACCTCAATTGTGCGGACAATCTCAAGACCATATTGGCTACAGGTTCGTGCATTCACGGCTCGCTGAGCTGGAATAGAAGCCCTGTCATCAGCGGCCTGTTGCTCGGTGCTGACCCTGATTAGTTCGATGACCTTCTTCAAGTTGTTCATCCCGGTAATCCGCAGAGTTGGCGTGCCAATTCGAGTGCCTTGGCGTTGTTGCCAGATTGTAAGAAGGAACGCAGTTGACCGAGAAGCGACTTCCGTTGACGGCTAACTTCGAGGATAGCGGCTACTACGCCGGATGCGACCATGGGTGTGGCGACTCCTTCAGTGTCCACACACGACTCTGCCTGTGAGTAAGGCGCTGGCGGTATGCTTGCCGCTTCCGCCGGTGTTAAGAGTTGTCCCAATTTACTCTCCTTCCTTCTTCCTCTGCCACTACGCCCTTGCTGGGGCGTTTCGCCGGAGTCCCACCGGCTCCTCAGGCGGCTCTCAGTCTCCAGATGCCGTGGGCGGACATCCCGTGCCCGTTGCATTCCATCCCGGCTCCGCCGCTCCCCACACTTGCAGAATACATTCGGGAACCACTGACTCTCCGGGGAAACTGAGACTTAGCAAGGGTCAGGCATCCCGCCATTTATGGCATGCTCCGGGCGAGAGCCTCACGTCGCTCCCGAATCTGCCGGGCGGTCGCAATCGCCTCCTCCTGGAGCTTGGCGTGGACACGCCTTTCCGCCCTTTTTATTTGGTGCGCTTCGGCACATCACGTTCGTACGCCTGCTCAAGCTCCAGCCCAATGCGACCGTCCCTGATGACCCCAAACCAGTTGCCTGCGCTGTCCCGCACGCAGCCGCCGTTCTCGCTCTGGGCGACGATGCGGCTGACGATATGGGCCCCGCTCCATGCGCAGACCCCGTGTATCCTTCCCTTCGTGACCTTCTTGATTCTCAGCGTGCTCATATTTCCCTCCAGCGGGCTCGCCGCCCTTTCTATATGCCGTATACGGACCGCCCCGCTTTCTTAATACTCCATGCCTTCACTCTCCGGGGCAGGCACCTGTCCCTTCAGGAATTCTGGAACCTTTTCAAGGGGAGCCTCGCCGTCCACGAGCCACGCTTTCGGAACCAGGCACAATCCCGCCAGGTTGGCAGGCGTGGCGTAGAGCCTTTTGCGGACCTCAGCCCTCCCGCCGTCCTCCAGCCGCACGCCATACATCGTCCGCTTGGTCCGGTCGCCCATACCTGCGATTACGTGCCCGGAGCGACCGTCCTCCAGCACGATGGGGACAGGCAGGTGCTTGGCTCGCTTCCTGCCTCCCGGCGTGGCGGGCGGCAGACCCCCGGCGTCGGCAGCCTCCGTGACCTCAAGGCTGTCGGTGCCGTGCGCCTCCTGCCCAAGAACGGGAACCTTGCAGCCGGGGACATGCTCCTGCGGGGGCTCGCATCCGTCCCCGTCGCCGTCGCCAACTGGCACGGCGGGCTTGAACGCCCCGCAGTCCACGTCATTGTCCTCGGGGCTCCCCTGAAGTATCCCAGCTATCCTGTCCATCGCTTCCTTGGTCCCCTGGTGCCCCCACGTGAGCTTGGGCGCTGCCGCCGCCTTGGTTCTGGCGGCTATTGCCTCCCTCGCCTTCTCCTCCTGCTTCTGCCTCCTCCTCTCTCCGATTACGCTGTAGGCTGCCTCGGCGACCTCGGTCAGGAGGTCGTCGTCCATCCCTGCGAAGAACCTCCTCAGGCTTTCCTCCAACCCCTCCGCCTTGGAGAAGGCAGCCTTGAAGCCCTTAGCCAGGGTCTCCACCAAGTCTGGCATTGTGTCTGTTACTGACGGAGTAACTGGCGTTGGCGAACCAGTGAGGGAGGCTTGGACGACCGGCTCCGAAGTCACGTCCACCCCGCCCTGGGGCGGGAGGGCGTCCTGAGCCTTGGGCAGCGCCTTCGCTTTCCTGCGGGGCTTCCTGCCGCCCCGCCATACCTCACGCATGTATGAGTAGCTGAACCCGAACCTGACCGGCACAGCCTCCTGCCAGGTCTTGCAGCCGGGGACGAAGTGCTCCCCCCTCTTATACCGGTTCTGGGCTGCCCTCAGCTCGTCCCTGTAGTGCAGGATGGTCTCCCTGACCGCACCCTGGAAGAAGCGGGTGAACTCCCCGACCTTCTCCATCCGGGCGTAGAACTGCTCGCCCGGCATCATCATCGCCATCTCGTAGCTGACGGGCTTCATGGTCTCCCACGGCTGGACAACCTGCCCCTGCAAGGGGGCGATTGCCAGCGCCGTCGTCGTGCTGTCCTGTGCGTCTGCCATTTTGTCCTCTCCGGCTATGGCTGCCATAGCCTCCTCGATGAGCCACCTTCCTCCACCTATAGAATCCACAGGAATTCCGGGCTGCCCGCAGAATTCCGCACGGGGCCTGAGACCCCGCCATGGGAGGCCACTGCCGCACCCGGCCAAGCTGGCCTAGGCAGGCCAGTTGGCCGCCGCATTGCCTAGTCAGTAAATGGGGGTGATGACGGAGTAAGGGGACCTGAACGGAAGGATGTCATTGTCTCCCCACAACGCCGTTTATGGTTGACGAAGAACCTCCCCAGGGGCCTGGAGCCGCCCTTCAGGCTGACTAGATAGGCTATAAGGCAGGAGGCTTTCTCGGGGTGATAGGCGGCTGTGTAGAGCCTGGGGGGCCTGGAGCCTGACGGGCGTGCCTATGTATCTCGCCTTGGCTGCCCTGGTATAAAAGGAAAAGGACGACATGGGGCGGGGCCTCGGGAAGGCTATCGAGGCATGGCGGAAGGCCTTGGGCAACCAGGAGCTTCCGTTCACGCTGTAGCCCCATGCTTTTCCGGTAGGAGATAAGTCCTTTAGAGCCCGCCGCTGAGACCAGGCCGTATTGACATTCCCGCCTGGATGCTTACACGAGTGTAAGAATCGTCATCTTCGCCTTATGTTCGCTTAGCCATAATGCCCGATAATCCCGCCTCCAGGAGCCACTCCCTCAGGTAAAGTGCTTACCTGACAGTCATTGACATGAACATATCTACCTCATTCCAATAGACATACAAAATAGGTACACTGGATACACGCAAACTACACCGAATCCTGACTGCCGGTTCCATCAGTGAAAGGAGAAAAGAATGAACGAGCCAATCACTGCCATTCCGCTGGCCCCCATCCCGCCTGGGAACGACTATACGGTCCTGAAGGGCCTGGAGCCGGGGCAGAGCGTGCTGTTCACGGGGTACAACGAGGCAGCGCTGAGGGCCAGCCTGATGTACTACCAGCGCAGGTACAAGCTGAAACTAACCCTGAGGAAGAGGCCGGAGGGAATCCGGGTATGGAGGACGGCGTGACAGAGGTCAGGAAGCGTAGCCTCCACAGCGGGGAGGCTGAGGCTAGGGCTGGCCTGCTGAAGCTGCTCGGTTCCGAGCCGATGACGAACGACCAGCTCTCCGGGGCCCTTGACATCTGGTACTCGGACATCCGGGACCTGACGGTCAGGATGGCGGAGGAAGGCCTGATACATGGCACTGTCACAGGTCCCCCTGGGCCTAAGACGAACAGCCACGTCGTCTGGCACCCAGGCCCAGGCCCCGTCCCGGACGGGCTTAAGAAGCGTGCGCCGGGAGTCTTGCCGCTCTTCCTGGAGAAGCTCGACAAGGAGAAGGCATAGTGTCGCTGAACGTCATAAGGAAGATACTCGACAGCCCAGGATGCGCCAAGGGGTCGGCGTGGGAGATGCTGATAGCCATGGCGAACCGTGCCAGCGACGAAGGGGCTGGGATATGGGAGTCTATCCCCAACCTGGGGAGGATATCGGGGATGGGGGCTGCCGCAGCCTACCGGGCGAAGGACTCCTTGGCAAAGGCGGGGCTAATCGTCTGGACAGGAGAATGGCATCACAACGGAAGGGGGCAGCCTACCAAGGTCTACAGGCTGGATATGAACAGGATAGTGCCTCTCAGAACGAGAGCCTCTCAGAACGAGAGCCTCTCAGAACGAGAGGTCAGTGCCTACCAGAACGATAGGTCAGTGCCTATCACAACGATAGACGAACCAGTCCTTAAACCAGTCCATAAACCGGTCCATGAAGAGAGGGAGGGAGGTAGCGCCGCCGGCCTTTCCATCCTTCAGGCTGAGATTGTGAATGAGCCAGCCGCCCCAGCAGCACTCCCCCAGCCTGATGCCGGGGGATCGGCCGAGCGGCCGTTCCCGGTCCGTGCCGCCGCCCATCTCTGGCAGACCTGCCTCAGCTATCCCCGCTTCAGGAAGCTCCTGCCCGCCTGGGAGAAGGAGATGGAGGCCCTGGGCCTGGAGATAGGCGAGGACAAGCTGAAGGGGGTCCTTCGCTATGTCCGCCAGGACGTCTGGTGGAGGGACAGGCTGATGGAGTCTCCCAATCCCATGCTTGCCCTTGCCAAGTGGCTGCGCACCGACAAGGACGGAGGACTGCTGGACAAGTACGAGCGCAGCAAGGCTGTAGAGGCGGCCCCGCCGCCGCAGAAGAAGGAGGAAGGAAATGCAAGGAGAACAGGGAATACAGCTATCGACAAGAAGTTTGCCCTCATCGAGCACAACCGTGCAGTCGCCGCCGCCGCCATCCGCTTCATCGACAGCCAAGGTGCTGGTAAGGTGGCTGACAATGCTCTGCCAGCTTAGCAACCAGCCCTTCTCGGAGGAACTACTTCAGGCCTGGTCCATAGGCCTGGAGAACCTGGGACCTGAGCAGATGGAGCGGGGCTTCAGGTGGGCAATGCAGAACTCGAAGTATAGCTGCATGCCCATGCCTGGAGAGGTTAGGGAGCACGGACTAGACGGCGAGGCTCCCGAGCTTGGGCCCCTCATAATCAAGCGTGTCCCCGACCCCGACTGCGCCCGGTGCAAGGGACAGGGCTATTCAACCCCTGGCTTCAAGTATGTCCCCTGCCCCTGCCTGCATATGCCAGCGACGACGGACAGGCTGCTGACCCTCACTAAGCTCAAGGCGAAGGACAAGGCCTGGGCACGGGCATACGTGCTGAGCCACCGTGATAGGTATCTTGCTATGCCGCCCGGCTACTGCTACCAAGAGCTTCTGGAGAGGGAGGGCTGCCTCGACCCCCCGCCTCCCCAGATGGCCCTCCCGGCCCCCCCGCAGGGGCAGAGGCGGCTGAGGGACGCCGGGACGCCCCGCTGGGCGGACGCCGAGCTGGACGGCCTGGCGGGGCTGGTCATGGCAGGGAAGAGGGAGGCCGCCAATGGGTGAGGGCATGAAGGTCGGCATGGGCATGAGTGGGCTGGAGTCCTACCCCCGAGGGCTACAGGCCCGAGGAGAACCCTTGGTGGGTGCCCCCGCCCAATCCGCCCAGGGCGGACGGGTCTCAGGGCACAGTCCCCGGCGTGGAGGAGTGTGTCCTCTGCAAGGGCAACGGGGGGTTTCCCGTTCATGGGGCGAGGGCAGGTTCATAACCTGCGCCTGCACGAGGGCCTATAAGGACTCTGTGCCTAGGGAGGCCTACAGGGCGGAGGGAAAGCCCAAGGCGCAGCCCAGGCCTCTGTGCAGGCGCAGCAGGGGTTCGACCCCACGGCGGGGTTCGTCATAGCGAAGGAGGAGGAGCGATGAGGAAGAGGATGCCGGACGACCTGAAGCGGGCCGTCAGGCTCAGCAGCATCAGGAGGCCGTTCGGGCGGCGGTCGCCAGCGTACAGGAAGAGGATGCGTGGCGGGCGCACGCAGTAGTTGTGCGCCCCGGCTGGCCCAGGAGTGCGGGTTGCCCAGCCTCGGCGGCGGCCCAGATGTGAGTGAAGTGTCCATGAAAATGAACTACGTGCCTCATTATTAGGGGCAGTTTCCGAGAGTCGGAATCCCGCTCCCAATCTAAATGTGAGGTACACGCCCAAATGGAGGCAATAGTTGACGCAATCCAGACCGTCGTCGCCGCCGAGCAGGAGGCCGTGGCGCAGCCCGGCACCGCCCAGCCCGATGAAGGCGCAACCGAGACCCGGCTAACGCAGGAAATCTCCGAACTGTGGTCCAGTCACCTGCGGTTGAGCGGAGACCGCAAGGCGACGAGCAAGGAACTCCGCCTCGTCCGTGCCCGCTTGGCGGAACGCCTTTTGGCGATGAAGCAGATTCTCTGTCGTGCCGGTCGTGCGGGCCAATGGCGCAGTTGGCTTAGGCAACAGCATATTCCCCGGAGCACGGCAGACAGGTTGGCGATGAGGCACGCCGAGACGCTAGGCGGCGACGATGGAAATGTGCCCACTGGGGCAATTCCCGAGCCTGCGACGCCTGAGAAGCTCGCCGCAGCCGTGTGGTCGTCATCTCTCAAGAAACTCCTGGTCACGGGCGAGTCCGTCTTCCAGTTCCTCGCCAGCATTGCACAAATCTCTGGCATCCCACACGAACAGCGTGACGAGGGCCTGATGATTTTCAGTCCCGTGCCCAAGGCTGCGGACGAGGCAACTGCCTCCGCCCCGGCTCCGCAGCCTTCCGGCGAAACACCTGGCTCTATTGAGCAGCCAGCGGCGGAGACCACCGCAACGCCAACGGAGACCGGGCAGGTCCCTGCCGTTGCAGATGCGGGCGGCAGCGATGCAGCATAACCCGATGAACGGCGGAGGAGATGGAAAAATGGCGGTCACGAGTCCGAAACGCAAAAGGTCAAAGGCGTGCCCTGTGGAACTGGCGGTGGCGGCAGTGGTGGACGGGAACCTAAACCCGCTGGACGAGGACATGTCGGGAGTCAGCCCTGACCGGACGAGCCTCGACCTGCCGGAGGAAGAGCACCTGGCACCATGCTCCCGCTGCGGCCGCCCCGCCGTAGGGCGGTGCCCGGAGTGCGGCTCGCCGCTGTGCAACGGATGCGGGTTAACGTAGACCTTTTCCTTTCCTCTCTATTTCACCCGTTGGCATTACTATGAACTTGTTCCCCGTGATTCGTGACAGGTGGGCGGCGAGGCCTTTGCCATAGTGGAGGGGTTTTTCCCCGCTAAACCCATAGCTCTCTCGAAGCTGCCTGTGCTTGTCGTAAGCAGAGATCAATCGTTCAACCTGGGCGGCATTAAGTTCCTCAACGTCGGGCAGGACTTTTGAAAGCAGGTTACCTTCCTCGAAGCTATGGCAGTTGGGCAATGCCGCAATGTAGCAGTCGAGCATGTGGGGCTGCTTGATCAGGAGCTTAACAATTCTCAATGCGGAATTGTTCCATTTGCAGGCCAAGGCCTGGAACCTGCCGATGAACCCATACGGGTCTCGTTCAAGCTTGGCGGCGATAAGCGGAACCCCACGGCCAAGCGCATAGCCCACTTCCTGGTCAGTCCAATAGCTTTCGTGAAATTCCTTGGTGAGCAGGGCCACGAACGCATCCATGGAAGCCAAGGCGTTTTCGATTTCGTCCTGCCACTCTTTAGTTGGGTGGATATCTTTGTGAGCGACAAAGGCGGAGACTCCAAATACCGCTAGCCGTTCCTTGAGACCTGCGGCCTCCGCTTTGACTTCAGCTTTATGGCTCAGGAACACCCGATACCCCTCCCTGCCCCAGATCCGCTCTGCCGTCTCCGGCGTAGCAGTGCGCTGTTGTGGCAAAAGGACGCCCGACTCACTCCGCCAATCCCGATCCTTCCGTTCTTCCATTTCGAGGAAAATGGCGGAAACACATTCATCCGGGATGTTATTGATCTCGTTAAAGTCGTTCTTGATCTGGTCCTGAAGGGCTACCCTCTCCTCCCAATCGCTGGGATAGAGGTTTTCCGGGACATCCAGACACACGGCATGCCCGTAGACCATCCTCTCCAACGACTCACTAAAGGCACGCTCCTGATCTTCCTGGACCGTCACTTTTGAATTCACAATTAACCTTTGCTTTTGCGAGTCCCCTCTATCCATGTAAATCTTCGAAAGCGTCCTGATAAGGCGGTCGATGCGGTTCGGAAGTCTGAACTTGGGCTTGCTCTCATTCATGTCTTCTCCAAGGCACCATTTGCGCTTTTTGCTGCCTATGACTTGCGAAGGTCAGCGTCGGCAGCGCTGGATAACGGGTCTTTGCTAGTGGTTCCAAGTCGCCAGGACCCTCCTGGGTGGCGGTGCGGGAGCATGAAACGGGGACGAAGCGGCGGTAGGTGCGTTCCATGCCGCCGATTCTACTCTGGTGATCTGGCTTGTTCAAGGTATGGCGGGCGAAGTTCATGTGGCATCAATGCCCAATCCAAGACCGCCAACATCTCCCGCCTCATGACGAACGAGCATGGCGAACAAAAGGCGAATATGCTAGACTTGCGTTCGCCATGAGTCTCCGCTTATGCCGTGTTACCATCACTGACCTTGAGGGCGTTCGGCACAGCGTCGAGGTGACGGCCTCGACCCTGTACGAGGCGGTGGCGCTGGGCCTTGCGGCAATCCGTGGCGAGGAATGGGCGGGCGAGATCGCCGAGGGGCTGAACAGAGTTGAGGTGACCGTGAGCACGGTGCCGGTGACGCACTGCGTGATTATGCAGGACTTCAGGAAGTGGCTGGACCGGAAGGGCGGAGCGCCCAGGGAGGTCACGCACCGGGAACGCATCCGCCAGATTCTCGGGCTGGAAGGGACGCCGTAGGGGGTAGGCGAGACCGTATGGTCCCGCACGGCGAATTTGCGCCGAGAGGCGATTACGACCGCCGCCAAGCACAGTGAAGTGGTTCCGCAGGCGTGGGCTGGTTCGAAAGCTCCTGCGAGTTTTTGGACCAGCGTGGCGGGGCATTCGTGAAGGCGGTCAGATTCCGCAGTTGGTGACTGTACCGCCAGAATCGGGTGGCGGCATCGAATGGGAAAGAGCAGGTCGAGGGCACGCACAGCGTCAGGCTATGCCCTGGCGGGACGAGGTTGGTTGAGAAGGTCACAGGTTTTCTTTCACCAGCATCCCCGATCTTTATTTACGAAAAGGGCACCCAATCCCGAGCCTCCCTTGGGTGCTGGCAATTCTAGCCTGTAGGCGTTTTTCCTGTCCTCTACAACCACCGCAATCCCCAGCCTACGGGCGAGCTGGATTCTCGGTGCATCCGGTGCCTTGTCCATGAAAATCACCATCTGGGAATCCCGTGCCTGCGACTTGAGGTGATTGTATTCGAGAATCTGGCCGATGGCGACTCTAAATAATGCCTTCGTACTGATGTGCTTGCTCGATACCTTTATCTCTCCGATGTAAGGTTTTCCCTTCCAAGTGAACCTGACATCAATGAGGTCTTTCTCAAATGTCTTGCTGCCGACGCCCTTCAATGAAAGATATCTCTTGAGTCGGACTTGGAAGTTCTTGTGATTCTGAAGAACTATTTTCCTGCCTCCCTGGAGATAGTAGGAAATAGCTTTGCTTAAGGTGTCGAATCGACCCGTGTCCTTTGGCGTTCTTGGGTCTGGTTCAGTGGGCCGACGCATCAGCTTCTTCAGAAAGTCACCGTGCTCCGTCAGGTCCCAAATGGTTTGCCTTTTCCTGAGCGCTTGCCGGAATCGCTTCGGCAGAGCGCTCTTCTTCCATGGGGACCGGGGATTGACCCATTTCACACGGCGACTGTATACGTCGCCGCACTCCTCTATAGTCCGAACCCTTACTCGCCCAACAATTCGCCCAACGTAGTACTCGTCACGCTTGTAGCAGGGGACGACAACATAGTCGAGCTTCGGCTTTATTTCCCTAAGGAACCGAAACATTTGCTGAGCCACATAACCGGGTTTTGTCTTGTCTTCATAGTGCTTTTTCAGTGCATGCTGCAAAGCAGCATCGCTCAAGCCTTGGTATTCAGGAGCCCCCCATCCAATGCAGATGAAATTGCCAAGAACCGATTTCCCAGTCAGGTCAAATCCCTCTTCCCCGCCAGGTCTCAACCACATTCCCCAAATCGCCATGTCAGGTTCCCATTCCTCTCCGCAAAGTGCTTGGAACGGTCGTAATCGGGTCAGCCCCATTCACACAAGGAAACGGGAGCGGATTTTCCCCCGCATGTCGGTCCTGCGGCGGAGGTACCATTCCCCAACCTCGGCGGAGGCTTCCAGAAGCACGCTTAGCAGGAGCCTTGCAAGCCCGAGGAAGCCCTCCAGGGCTTTCACGCCGAGCCAGACCCCAAGGCGCTGTGCGGAGCGTACGGGGTCCCGAAGCTGGAGGACGGGGCAGCAGTGTGGCCCGTCAGTGCAATGCCTCATCACGACCATCCCCGCATAGAGGACCCCGGCTGCAAGCGCCAGCCACAACAACGAGTGGTCAAGCAGAACTCTAAAATGCGTAACCATGTTCTCGTGCGCCTCTCTACCCATCGAGGGGAATTGCTCACAAAGATCATCTTCTCCACGGGCGGTTCACTCGCCCCCGATATATCACCAGCATCAGGGCACCCGCAATGGAACTTTCGTAACGCCCGCCTTAACGTTTCCTCCTTTGTCACAGGCCGTGGGAAAAGCCATCCGATTACTCAGGCGTACGATTTCGGGCTAGCCAGTCCCGCCTTCGCCGGACACACATCCGTACAGGCTACGGGTTGACAGCCGATGCCTGTTGCCGTAGGCTCACAGTATCCAGTGAGGCTCGAAAGCTCAGGCACGAGGTAGTAGCTATGCGAGAACCTTCCTCGGCTGAACTCCGGCGGTCCCAGCGAATACCCACGACGGTTCCGATTAGGCTCGTGGTAGAGGCCGAGGGCTTCAGGGTGGAGCGTGAGGCCTCCACTGTTGACCTTTCCCTCCGGGGCATAAGGGTGCGCACTCCTCTTGCTCTGCTCCCCGGCGACACCGTAGGAGTCATCCCCAAGCGGGATTTCCAGCACGCCATCCCGGCCCGGGTGATTTGGGCCCAGCTTGCCGGGGCGGACATGTGGTCGATTGCAGGGCTTGAGTTCCTAGAGACCCCGCCAGCCTAGACCATGTGCTCCAGACCCCAAACCGAGATTTCCAATTTGTAAGCAGGCCGCATTCGTGGCATGATTCACCCAATTTCCCGGAAGTGACGGCCCCAATGCCCAAAGAGGGACAATCCACGGGAATCCGGCAGTTGATCGATTCGCTCTGCGACCAGCTCAGGGCCTCGACACAGCACCTTGAGAAGGGCATCGAACTCGCTTCTGAGCTGGAAGTGGCCCTGGACGAAATCGTGTTCGAACTTCGACGGTCGCCCGACGAAGACCTTCGGAGAAAGGTGCGTGCAGCCCGGAGCAATATCCGGGCCAGTAGGGTTCGGGCGCTGGCCCGGGCAATCGGCTCGATCTTGTCGGATGTATCGGCGTCGGACTTGCCGGAGAACATAGAATCGATGCTCTTCCCCGCAAGAACGCTCGCCCGGCACACCACTGTTGCGCACAGCCCGCTGCGAACGAGGGTGAAAAACGCACTGTCAAGACGTGGCCTGCGCACGCTGGGAGATGTTGCCGACCGGCTTAGCCTGAGGGAACTCCGGGCACTTCCAAATGTCGGCACCACGAGCGTGCGGGAACTGGTTGACGTGCTCGGGAAGGCGGGGCTTTCGCTCAAGTAAGAGTCGAATTCAGAGTCCGCCGGATACAATCCGAGCTTCAGTAGACGTGCGTATATCCGGCGAGTGCTTGAGGCAGGCGGCGGCTCAGAAGCAGAAGTTTGACGTGCTAAAGGCAAAGGTTGATAAAATTGCCCATCTCAGGAAAAGGATGGCTCAGACTATGCGGATAGCCAAAGCCCCAAGGAGTACGAAAGGCAAAAGTTTGAGAGAGTCACCTGAGAAAGGTCCTGTCCCCGGCGTTGAAGCGAAAAAGGAGTTGTCGCCGGGACAACGCCAAGAACTACTCGCAGCACTGGAAGCCCGTTTTGAGAAAAACATGAACCGCCATAAAGGTCTCGAATGGGCCAAAGTGAAGGGAAAACTGGAAGCCAATACTGAAAAGCTGTGGTCACTGAATGAGATGGAAAGAACCGGCGGCGAACCGGATGTTGGTGCTCATGATAACAAGACGGGCGAATACATTTTTTGTGATTGTTCGGCGGAAACGCCTAAAGGCCGCAGAAATGTCTGTTACGACCATGAAGGGCAGGAGAAGAGGGAAAAGCAAGGGCTGCATCCGGGAGGTAACGTTATTGATATGGCAGCGGCCATTGGCATCGAGCCCCTAACGGAAGAACAATACCGAGAGTTGCAGGAACTCGGAGAGTTCGATACGAAAACGCAGAGCTGGTTGAAAACACCTGCCGATATCAGAAAACTCGGCGGTGCAATCTTTGCTGATCCCTGCTTCGGCCGTGTCTTCGTTTATCATAACACTGCGCCCTGTTTCTATGGCAGCAGGGCGTTCCGTGGCTTGCTAAGGGTCTAGCCCGGCGTAACAAAGAGGCTAGGGTGCGTACTCCGGGGCAACGTGATCACAATTCCGAAATTACCTCGATCAGCGTTCCGAAATTGTCTCGATCACGATTCCGAAATGAAGCCGATCACGGATTCCGATTTTAAGCCGGTCAGTTTTGGCCGGTGGTCGGAATGGTGATCGGATTGATTTCGGAACGATTTCCACAGGGGATGGGAACGGAGCCTAGCGGCAGCGCCAACGTCGTGCGTCCCTATCCGTGTCACCGGCTTTCCGGCCTCTGGTGGAAGAGGCGGTTCAGCAGTCTGCACGCATCGCCGGGAATCGGATAATGGGCGCAGTGTTCATCGAGGGAAACACGCCGCTGGCTAGATCAACGTGGTATAAACGATGGACCCCAGCAGCGCCCCTGAGTCGTCGATCTTGACCTGGGCGAGCCACGCCTGCCAGCCCATGCGGACTGCCCGCTTCCTGATCCTGGACGATTCCTCGGCTGAGAGCCCGTCCGGCACGTCGGGATGGACGGCGGCCTTCACGTGAACCAGCATCACCTCATTTCCCTTGATTGCCTCTATGCCCGTGGGAGTCCGGGACCGCTTGTTCCGCAGGCAGAGATAGCCCTTGGACGTGAGGTCGGACCTCACGTGCCGCTCTCCGCTTAATTTGATCTCTTCGGGCGTCATCCTTGTCCCCAGCGCTTGAGCACACCTGGAGCTACGCTCACGCCAATCATCCTCATCAGTCGCCGAACCGTCAATGGTACTTCCGGCGATCCGCAGCGTTACACCGTCATTGATTTTCGTGCGCTGGAATCGCTCGGCACGAAGTGTTCCACATTTACCGTTGGCTTCTATCTTGCGTATCTGAAGCATTGCCGTGAGCTGGCAACTCAATACAATCTGAGCTTGCGGACTCTTGACCGGGCGCTGTGGCAATGGTCGTACGAACGGAAGCCATCGGACGCATCCGCATAGGACCACGGTCCAACACGGCGAAGTTGAGGACGGGCGCATGGAGAGCACGATGCTATATCTTGGCACTTCAAGCTGGACGGCCGTGGGCTGGGAGACGGCTTTCTACCCGCCGAAGACCAAGAAGGGAGATTTCCTACCGTACTACGCCAGTCGGTTCAATTCCGTCGAGATTGACAGTACGTTCTACCGGATTCCGACCGCAAAAACCGTGCAGCAATGGCGGGAGCGGACGCCCGAGAGCTTCGTCTTCGCCGCAAAAATCCCGCAGTCGATCACCCACGAGAAGGTCCTTGTTAGTGCGGACGATGACCTGAAGGCGTTCCTCGATGTCATGGATTTACTCGGACCGAAGCTCGGGCCGCTGCTCATCCAACTGCCCTACTTCAATAAGGAGAAGTTCAACGGATTGGAGAGCTTTCTCCGGGTTCTTGAGCCGTTCCTGTCTTCGCTGCCGAAGGACCATCAATGGACCGTTGAAATCAGGAACAAGAACTGGCTGGGCGAGAGGTTTTTCTCAGTCCTCCGGGTCAAAATGGCGGAGGCCACGGGCACGTCCACTCCGTCAAGCCCGCAAAGCACCGCCATCGCTGCCCGCTCCTGTCCACCTCGTATCAGCGGATGTCCCCGCTTATCGACCTCGCCGGACAACGAGAAAGGACCCTCATAGGTTCCGACTAGCCTGCCTTGTGAAATGAAAACTTGAACGCATATTTTCTTAGCTCTACGCTCGGAACTGCCTTCGCTGCTGCAATAGCTCGGGCCGTGAAATCCGCTGCGACCAAAACTCCTCTGACTGGGGTCTTTGCAACCGCAGTGTGTAGGTCGCCCATATACGATAGAATTTGCCCCAATGCGTCACGGTCCGCAGTCCCAGCCTTGAGTTCGATTACCACGGCCCTCTGCTGCGAGTCAGTAGCTAGGATGTCAATCCTGCCTGACGGGACGATGTGCTCTTTTCCGTCCTCTGCGACGGTCAGGCCCTTTTCCAATTGCTCGATGTTCTTGAGCAGCGCTTCTTGCAGATCTCGTTCGAGTCCAAAAGTCGTCTCTATGGCGTCCGCAACTTCCTCGGACATTCCCGTCGATTCGGTGGAATAGTCTCCCATTTTTAGGTGGGCTTTGATCGCCGCTACGGTCCGTATAGGCACGCCTGTTTTGTGCGCAATGTCTGCCGAATCAGCCTTGCCTTCCCGCAGCAGCTCGAGAATTTCCTCTCGTTTGTCGGCGGAGATCATTTATTCTCTCCTCAGTCGGGTTTGTTTTCGGACGGGTGCTATAGGCCCGGCCGATCGGCCAGACCTGGCAAAATGCGGTTTGATAGCAGCCGGGCGGTGGCCTAGATACTGCTCGAATTGTCTGTTGCACCCCCACTTGGTAGAGCATCCTACCTCAAGACTGGGCAAGAACATACGGTTCTCCCGTGTGTTTGGGAGTATAATCTCGCATCCCAGTGAGGAGTTACAAGCCTCATATGCGCCTACTTGCTGCCAGTCTCATCCTTGCATTGTTCGGTATAGGTGCACAGGAAGTTGCGCCAAATGTTTCTCCAACCGCTACAGCCAAAAGCAGAAGCGCTATCACAAAATTCAATAGTCGGCAAGAAACGCATGAAGCCAAGCAAAAAGATTACGGGCAATCGCCGATACCTACCTGCGACGGCTGCTTTAACAGCTACACCGTAGAACAACCACATGCAAAGACAAAAGAAGAGGAAAGCAAGGAAGCCTCTCTCGACCGCCTCTACCGACGTTACCTGTGGGCAACCATAATTGGCGTTGGTGGCGGTTTCATCGGGCTCTGTGTTCTTATATGGCAGACGATTATTGCCGGTCGATCCGCCACGGCTGCCCTTTTGAGCGCCCAAGCCGTGATTAACGCTGAGAGGGCACGAGTTGTAGCAGAACTCATTCCGAAGGCAGCACGCTACCCCCAACCACCGGGATGGTGTCGGTTCGTAGGAGGCAGTCCAGTTAGGATGAGTCCAGAGGAAATTCTAAGAGGAGACCATTTGCTTCATGGCCTGAAATTCATCAACATGGGACGCACTGTAGCCCACATCTCTGGGTATCAAATCCATTACGGATTCTTCAACTGGCGAAATGGTGTCTTAAATATCGAAGGGATTGACTATAACGACGACTTCGACCGTATGGTCGAAGGTTCCCAGGGCTGTGAAACAAATGAAGTAATTGACGTCAATAAGTTCGTCAGTGACCCCGATGCCGAAATTGGTACTCGAAAAATGTGGATGGTCGTTTTGGTATCCGTCACCTACACCCACGTTTTCAAAGATAACGAGCCTGAGCAGGACGTTTTCCGCTTCGTTTATAATCCCAATAGTATGACGCTGAGGCGAGCACAAGTGATAGAGGCCGATAGAGTCCAATGCCGCAATAGGACGATCTCGCCTTTGACTCGGAAGGCTGCAAGCGTTCCGAGCGTTTCCGAACAAAATAAGCCCGATAAGCAGAAGGATGAATGATGCGAGCAAGAACGTAGGCTTGCCCGAAACGGCAGCCTGTGCGTAAAGTACATACTTCCGTAAAATAATTGGAGAATTCTTATGCAAACCTACAGGAGAATCGCAGCATGGATTTCACTTGTTGTTGTCGGTCTATTTCTTGCTGTCATTGCGCCAGTGATGAATTTCGGAGCTTCGCAGCAATCGACAGCGAAGCCAACTCCAAAAAGCAAGCAGGTGCGAAGAACTAAGCCGGATACCCAGAATGTCTACTCTGATTCATGGGAAGCTGGGGAGGTCAAAAGTTGCATGACTTTTTCAGGGCATGTGGGGCTAATCGTTTGTGATGGCGATAAGGTTGCATGGCCGGGCTCATTCATAAATATGCTGGGCAACAGTGTCGCCGCTGGGATATCAGAAGATCAAGTGTATGAGCGTGCATTGTCCGAGGCGATGGTCAGGAGTAAGCGCTTTATGGTGCAATTCTATGATTTGTATGGCCATGACCCGACTCCCTGGCCCAAGCCGCAAACGGGTCTGAAAAAGACATTGTGGGATTGTAGTAAGGATCGTCTCTTGCTCGTTCGGTGCACGTGAAGACTAGTTTGTACCGCAAATGGACAGAGAAATGACTATTGAGAAGCAAGCTGAGTCGCCTAAGGATAGTGGCTGAAATTGTGTTGCTGGGTTATCGTCTGTCCTCCGAAAACAGGAAAATTCTTTCGGGACAGTGGGGCGTCTACGGGCTACCCGCCGCCTTGCGCATCACCCACTGGAGCACGGTCCACGTGGCTTCGAGGTCTTCTTCGTTATATTTGAGAATGTCCGCCATCCGGGCGTTGCGCTCCGTCTCATCTCCAGTTTCCGTCGCCTTGATGAACTGCGCCATCGCCCAATCGCCGCCTCCTCCCTCCAGCTTCCGCCTGAAGCCCACGTGCTTCTCCACGACCTTGAGGCTGTAGCTGGGCAGCGGGAGGGCAATCGCATTCTTCGTAATCGGCAGCAGGTCTACCAGGTTCCTGAGCACTCGGGCTGCGACCCCGTCCGGGTCGCCGTACCTGCCGATGTACTGCTTCACGTGGGTCTTCTCATAGTGGTGCCAGTGGACGAACGGGACGTCGCCGTATTCGGCGAAGACTCCGGCGGCGGCGGCGAGGAACCTCTCCCACCCTTCCCTGTCGCCGTCAGGCCCGAAGCCTGCCGTCACGCCGGTGAACGGGCCCGGGCGGTTGCCGAAGACCTGCATGCCCCACAGGTAGATCTTCTCAAGCTCGTCCAGGTGCGGCGGCATGCCCTCAAGGTCGAACATGACGTAGCTGTCGTGGGCCGGGATGGCAGCGGGGGCGAGGACCCGCTCCTTGCCGGTCACGAGGACCCCGGCGTACATAAGGATTTTCTCTGCCTTCTTCCCGACCTTCTGCTCCCGGTCTCCCCACGGGCGCTTCAGTTCGCCGAGCCGCTGCGTGTCAAAGCCAGCAGCCAATTGCTCTGCGGTCTCGATGCCGTCCCCGTGCAGCCTACGGGCGAGTCCCTGGTCAACCTCCAGGACGAGTGACACGTCCTTGCGGGCCTCCGCAGGGGGCCAGCAGCGGGCGGAGTACCCGCAGCCGCCGCACTTCGTCCAGCCCAGCGGCTCGTAAGGCTCGGTCGTGAGCCGCTTCAGCGCCAGGATGCGGGCAAGCCCGGACAGGGCGGCAGCCCCGCCGTCGTATGGCACGTCCACGATGTCGCCCTTGCCTGCATGCACCTGGAGGCCCTTCGCAGGCGTCCCGGCCGTCCGCCCGAAGAGCCACCCGTAGAGTTGCAGTTGGAGGATGATCTCAGGGTGGCTTTCCTCGTCCACCCGCAGGGACAGCTTGGAGTCACGGATGAGGTAGCCGTCGCCGTCGAGGATGAGGAAGTCGGGGCGGCCGACGGCTATCACCGGAACGCCGCCGAGCTGCGTGTCGGCGGCAAGCTCGCCCTGGTATATGACGGGCACCCGCCTCCGAATTGCCTCCGCTGTCCTCTGCACCCGCTGCTCGGCCGGGACGGCGCTCAGGTCCTTGTGAGGGCCTAGCGCTGCGAGATGCTCCGCCTCGTGGCGCTTGCCGAGCCTCTGGAGGACCCGCTCGAAGTCGCCCGGCTCGGACCCCACGACGCCCTGGTGCCGCAGGTACACCCTGAGCGGGCACAGCGTCGGGCGGTAAAGGGTGACGATGTCGGAGGCGGTGAGCCGCATGGGGTATCTCGCTGCCACCACGTTTCCGTTGGCCAATGGCGGCCTGGTCTGCTGGTCAGAGTATACAGCCGGGATGGGCAGACGATAACCGAAAAGCGAAGGCGGAATCGGACGGCCTGGAAACCGGGCAGGCAAGCTGCTGCGAGTTTTCTTGGTGCGCCTGCGAAAAGGGGAAACACTGGTTTTAGTGCTACACCGTTCAGTCCCCTATAATCCGCATCTTTCGACTATCGAAAAATGCTTTTGAGCAGGCGGATGATTTGGGTCAGGAGACTTAGCCCCTGAGTAACTTTGGCGAACCCGGATTTGGGCTTTCTGTAGACTCTGCCATAGCGAGGAAACTTTCGGTATGCCATAAATCTCCCCCCCTCTTGCCGGTAAGAGTGTACTCCCACCAGCGGGTTGTGGTCGATTTCTTTACTCGTCGAACGTGATGTACTCCATCCACTCGGCGTCCTCGAAATGGATTACGCTCGGCTTCACTCCAAGCTGCTGTCGAACCTAACGGACATCAAGCCGGGGGCCAACCTCCGCCACTTCCACCGTGGATCGGCGACCAGCTTGACGGGGCATTTGCGCAGCCGGTCAGGTTCCACAGTTGACGGTTATCTCGTCGGAATCGAGTGGCAGCCTGCGTGCCGGAAATCGCCGGGACCCCTTACCTGTTGCAAAAGTGGTTCTCAAGAGAATTCCAGAAAGTCAAGTCTGCCAAAACCCAAATGTGTGCTGGTTGAAAGCGGGGCGGCATAAACTTTTGTTTTGGTGGACCTGGAGGGAGTTGAACCCTCGACCTTCGCATTCCTGAGCCGCCCCGCTTCTGAGATGAGAGTGCGCTGCTCTTCCGCTGGGCTACAGACCCTAATTATGGGACGCCAGAATACCGTAACAAGTTATCAGTTCTCGGGGAAATAATCCCTCACAAGCTTCGGCGGTGCTCCCATCGGCAAACCTCTTGAATCGCCAGCCCGCACCGGGGCTTTGCTCTTTCTGAAATTGGTCAGATCTTTTCCAGCTTCCCCTTTGCAAATCTCACCACGAACGTGGCCGTTTCTGGTGCTGGCCTGCCTTTTATATTCACCGAGACTGACAATCTGATCGGTCCAGAATTGCCAGAGGAGTCCACGAATTGTTGACACACTGTTCGAGGATCTGCATTCGAATGTTCGATTTTTGCGCCTTCTTTGGTGTCGTCAAGCAAATCGAAGCCCTCCTGATACCGATCGGAATATTGTTCCCCAGAACATTCGGCAGTTAAAGTCGTAGACTCGATGTGAAGCTTGGGACCAGGAAGCCTCGCAAAAGTCAACCTTTCATGGCAGAAGTCGAGATAGATTTCTGGCACTCCGTTCTTATTCTCCATATTACCTTACCTCCATCATTATGATGGCGGTATATCCTATCTTGGCTTTGCCATCTTCCTGAAGTAACATCTTCACTTGGACTCAGAGCATTTCCGTTGCCAGTCATTTTTCAAATGACACCACTACAAAAAAGCCGGGATAGCGGCGGAAATTGTGTTGCTGGAAAATCAGGCCGGTTTGGCGCTGGCTGATTCCACGAGTGCACGCTACGGTGTTGTGGTTTATTTTTTAGCTCTCTTCGTCTGGCGTGTCATAAACTGGAATTCTTCCAGAACCACCGCAAGCCTCACACGAAGAGCCATCCTCTCGTCTTCCACTCCAATGGCACAATGGACATTGCGTATAGTCAACGCTTGCCGTAATCAGACCTCCAATTCAATCTTCTCTTGTACCTATTGTTCTCTCTCGTCTGCCTCCGGTACCGCTGTTATTAGGTGGTAGCGTCTGAAAAGTGCGTTGAGGACCGACTGCTACAGTTTGAATTCTTCGGGCTTGCTGCGGAACCAATAATACGCCTTCTTTTCCTCTAGAGTCTTGCGGAGTTCAGGCTTGCCTAGCTGTTCCGCTGCTGCCAAAAACATGTCATAACCACGGCTGGTTAGGAGGTAGCACTTCCCGACCGGGATTGCTTTGCACTCGGACGCCATTTGATGTAGATCGAAACCGGGCACGAGTTGCTCCAAAATGAGGACTAGATCATCGTCCTTGCAGTACCTCGCCGTACCTCCGCCTTCCGCTTGGCGAGGCTCCCAGATAAGGATATCTTCGTTTTCTCTCATGGTTCCCCCAAGACTATGAATTCATTCGTTTGAGACTTGGCACGGGTCGATGGTTTATTACTGCCGTATCTTACTCAGCAACTCCTGCAATGTCTATACGTGGTCGCTGATTCCTGCTTCCGTGGCGGCGTGACTCGGATTGGCCCATAAACCGTGCTGTTGATAGAGCCTCAGGTGGGGGTATAATCTCCGCCAGCCGGAAGACCAGAATCGAAAGGCCGGATTGCAAGCTCTTGGAGGGTTTTCATATACGCCATGCCAGCCAACCATTCTGAACTCGAAAGGCGGCTGTGGGACGCAGCCGATGAACTCCGTGCGAACTCGAAGCTGAAGTCCTCCGAGTACTCCGTCCCAGTACTGGGCCTGATCTTCCTCCGGTTTGCCGATCACAAGTTTGGGGAAGCCGAAAAGACGCTTTCTCACCAGCAGGGAACCGGACGCCGGAAGATCGGCAAGACGGACTACCAACAGCAGGGCGTTCTTTTCATTCCCGAAACAGCCCGGTTCGCCACTCTGTTGAATTTGCCGGAAGGCGCCGACATAGGCAAAGCCATCAATGAGGCAATGAAGGCGATTGAAGCCGAAAACGAAGACCTCCGGGACGTGCTGCCGAAAACGTACAATCGTCTCGACAAGGATCTTCTGGTTTCACTGCTGAAGAACTTTTCCGCCATCCCGATGGACATCGAAGGGGATGCCTTCGGCAAGATCTACGAATACTTCCTCGGCAAGTTCGCCATGGCGGAAGGCCAGAAGGGTGGAGAGTTCTTTACGCCCACCAGCATCGTCAAGCTGATCGTGGAGATCATCGGACCCTACCATGGGCGCATCTTTGATCCTGCTTCGGGATCAGGCGGTATGTTCGTCCAATCAGCGGCCTTTGTGGAGCACCACCGGAAGAACGTCACCGAAATCTCCATATACGGTCAGGAGAAAGTTGCGGAAACGATTCGGCTCTGCAAAATGAACCTTGCGGTCCACGGCCTCTCCGGCGATATCCGGCAGGCCAACACTTACTACGAAGACAGCCACAAGAGCGTTGGCAAGTTCGACTTCGTGATGGCAAATCCGCCCTTCAATGTGGACAAGGTGGATAAGGAACGCTTGAAGGACGATCCCCGGTATCCCTTCGGAATGCCGAAGGCCGACAACGCCAATTATCTCTGGATTCAAGTTTTCTACAGTGCGCTGAACCAGACCGGACGTGCCGGGTTCGTGATGGCAAACTCAGCCGGGGATGCAAGAGGATCGGAACTGGATATCCGGCGTCAGATGCTCGAAGCCGGGGCTGTTGATGTGATGGTCTCGGTAGGGCCGAACTTTTTCTACACCGTCACGCTGCCCTGCACGCTGTGGTTCTTGGACCGGGGTAAGTCAAAGGCGAAGCGCAAGGACAAGGTGCTCTTCATTGACGCCCGTCACATCTTCCGACAGATCGACCGGGCACACCGGGACTTCACGCCGGAACAAACCGAGTTCTTGGCGAACATCGTTCGGCTGTACCGGGATGATTATGTTGAGACGGAAGCCGGAAGCCAGACCCTCATGAAAGAGAACTTCCCGGAGGGGAGGTACGTCGATGTTCTGGGGCTGTGCAAAGTTGCCACGCTCGCCGAAATCGAGGCACAGGGTTGGAGCCTGAATCCGGGTCGCTACGTGGGAGTGGCAGAAAGAGCGGCTGACGATTTCGAGTTCACGGAGCGGCTGGAAGAATTGAACGAAGATCTGGAAACCCTGAATGTGGAGGCGAGAGAGTTGGAAGAAAGGATTGGCGAGAATGTGGTCCAGTTGTTGGAGGGGGTGGCACGTTGAGCAAGGACAGCCCTTTCCATGCCCCGTTGCACCCTAGTGACACAGAGATGCAGACGCATGGCTGTCGGCACACTAACCCAGATATCTGCGCCAAGAATCTCTTGTCTAATGTCTGTGCATTTGCTCGAATAGATGGCATGTGTCTCGCTCCCCCAAAATCTTGGAAAAAGCAGTTTGCGAAACTGAAGCGTGAAGGGCCGATTGACAAGTAGCTTTCTCGCATGCTCCCTCGCTTCTGATTGGCCAGAATCGAATATGGAACTTGGCGAACTATGTGATTTGATTGTTGACTGCGAGCACAAAACAGCTCCAACGCAGGAGACCGGCTATCCTTCCATTCGCACACCAAACATCGGCCGTGGTTATTTGCTCTTGGATGAAGTGAATCGTGTATCTGAGGAGACCTATCGGTTTTGGACACGAAGAGCGATCCCGAAACCAGGCGACCTCATAATGGCACGTGAAGCTCCCGTTGGAAATGTGGCGATCATTCCTCCGGGACTTAATCCGTGCCTTGGCCAACGAACACTTTTGATTCGCTGCAACAAGGCGAAAGTTGATCCTGCCTATGTCTCCTATCTGCTAAATGGGCCCCAAGTTCAAGCGACAATCTATGGTATGACCAACGGGGCCACCGTTCCGCATCTCAACATGAAAGATGTTCGAACTCTGCCCATTCCAGAAATCCCCCCCCTCTCCACGCAGCGGAAGATTGCGGCGATACTCTCGGCCTACGATGACCTCATCCAAAACAACACCCGGCGAATCAGTATTCTGGAAGAGATGGCCCAAATGATCTACCGGGAGTGGTTCGTCAACTTCCGATTCCCCGGCCACGAGAAGGTCAGGATGGTCGAGTCGGAGATGGGGCCGATTCCGAAAGGTTGGAGTGTTGAGCGCCTTGATGGGTTGGCTTTCGTCACAATGGGTCAGTCGCCCCCTTCCGAGCACTACAACAGCACAGGCGAAGGCTTGCCCTTTCATCAAGGCGTTGCTGATTTCGGAACAAGGTTTCCAGTGGACCGGACCTACTGCACTTTGCTGAGCCGGATCGCCGAAGGTGGCGACATCCTCATGAGCGTGCGTGCTCCAGTTGGACGGCTTAACATCACGCTGAAGAAGATAGTGATTGGGCGTGGTCTATGCGCCATCCGAAGCATGTTTGATCGTCAATCGCTTCTCTTCCAGCAACTTAAGGAAAAGTTCCACGAGGAAGACAGCATGGGAAGCGGGACGATCTTCAAGGCTGTTACAAAGGAAGACGTCTGTGGCATGAAGTTCCTTCAGCCTGAGGCGGAGATCGGTGGGAAATTCGCTGAACTGATGCGGCCTATCTTTAGGCAGCTCGAAGTCCTGGCCAAGAAGAATACGAATCTTCGCACAACTCGTGACCTCCTCCTGCCGAAATTGGTCTCCGGTGAAGTCCTCGTCGAGAACCTAGAGGTCGCTGCCACCGCATGAGCCTATGACCTACGTGGACCCCGATTCCGAAGGCGCATTGGAAACCAGCACCATTCGACTCTTCAAAGACCTCGGCTGGGGGGCTGCAAATTGCTACCACGAAACCGTCGGCCCCGTCTCCACGTTGGGCCGTGAGACCACGGAACAGGTGGTGCTTGAACAGCGGCTCCGAGCCGCTATCGAGAAGCTAAATCCGGGGCTATCGCCCCAAGCGATGGACTTGGCCCTGGACGATTTCACCAAGGACCGCAGCACCCTTAGTCCAGTCCGTGCCAACCAAGAGGTCTACAAGCTCCTGAAGGACGGGATTCGGGTTTCCAGCCGCCGGGAAGATGACGAGGAGGAATCCATTGAGACCGTCCGGGTGATCGACTGGAATGACCCCGGCAACAATGATTTCTTCCTTGCTTCACAGTTTTGGATCTCAGGCGACTACGGGAAGAAGCGTGCAGACCTGATCGGGTTCGTGAACGGTATTCCGCTGGTTTTCATCGAGCTGAAGGCTTCCCACAAGGCTCTGGTAAACGCCTACAACTTCAATCTTTCCGACTACCGCACCACGATCCCGCAGGTTTTCTGGTACAACTCCGTCATCATCCTGTCGAACGGTTGCCAAAGCAAGATCGGCAGCATGACGGCGGGGTGGGAGCACTTCGGCGAGTGGAAAAAGATCAACGACGAAGGCGAAGAAGGCATCGTCAGTCTCGAAACGATGATACGGGGTGTTTGCGATCCCACACGGTTACTGGACTTGGCGGAAAACTTCGCCATCTACAGCGAGGCACAGGGTGGCCTACAGAAGTTGATCGCCAAGAATCACCAGTTCTTGGGCGTGAACAACGCCATCGCCGCTGTCGAGAAGATCAAGGCAAATCAAGGCAAGCTGGGAGTCTTCTGGCACACCCAGGGGGCCGGGAAGAGCTATTCCATGGTGTTCTTCTCCCAGAAGGTCTTGCGCAAGCTCCCCGGCAACTGGACGTTCCTTATCGTCACTGACCGTGATGACCTTGACGGCCAGATCTACCGCAACTTCGCCCTGACGGGTGCGGTGGTCGAAAAGGAAGAGAGAGTGCGGGCGCAGAGTGCCGAGCACCTGAAACAGCTTCTCAATGCGGAAGACCATCGGTACCTCTTCACGCTGATCCAGAAGTTCCGAACCGAGGGCGGGGCCAGATACCCGAAGCTTTCGGACCGGTCGGACATTATCGTGATCACCGATGAAGCCCACCGCAGCCAGTACGATGTGTTCGCCCTGAACATGCGGAACGCTCTCCCCAACGCTGCATTTATCGGCTTCACCGGGACGCCGTTGATGGCCGGGGAAGAGCGCACCAAGCAGGTCTTCGGCGATTACATTTCCATCTACAACTTCAAGCAGTCCATTGATGACGGCAACACCGTTCCCCTTTATTACGAGAACCGCATCCCCGAACTCCAGTTGACCAACCCCAACCTGACGGAAGGGATGGCTGACATCATTGAATCAGCCGATTTGGACGAAGATCAACAGGCCAAGCTGGAGCGGGAGTTCGCCAGAGAGTATCAGCTAATAACGAGAGAGGACCGGCTGGAGAAGATTGCCGAAGACCTTGTGGCGCACTACATGGGCCGGGGCGTGCTAGCCAAGGCCATGGTGATCTCCATCGACAAGGCGACAGCGGTGAGGATGTACGACAAGGTTCAGGCGCATTGGAAAGCGGCACTGGCGAAGGTGCGGAGGGAACTTGTTGCCGCTGACCCAGCCGACAAGCCCGATATGGAGAAGCGGCTCCGATTCCTTGAAGAGATCGATATGGCCGTAGTTGTCTCGCAGTCCCAAAACGAGATTGAGGAGTTCAAGAAGAAGGGTCTGGACATTGCCAAGCACCGCAGGCGCATGGTGAAGGAGGACCTGGAAAAGAAGTTCAAGGATGCCGACGACCCTCTCCGCATCGTGTTCCTGTGCGCCATGTGGATGACGGGGTTCGACGTGCCTTCGTGCTCCACCATTTATCTCGACAAGCCGATGCGGAACCACACGCTGATGCAGACCATCGCCAGAGCGAATCGGGTATGGCGGGATAAGCAGAATGGGCTGATTGTCGATTACGTGGGCATCTTCCGGGATCTCCAGAAGGCACTGGCAATTTACGGCACCGGTCAAGGCGGAACAAAACCCGGTGAAACTCCGATCAAGGATAAGACCGAACTCGTAAAACAGCTTCGTGAGGCCGTCGGAGCGGCCACGGCCTTCTGCGTGGAACGTGGGATAGACCCCGCAAGGATTCGGGACGCAAAGGGCTTCGAGCGGGAAAAGCTGAAGGAAGATGCTGTCGCCGCCATTGTGGTGAATGATGAGACCCGAAGGCGGTACATGAACCTGGCCGGGAGCGTGGAAAAGCTCTTCAAGTCCCTGCTGCCGGATTCCGCTGCCAACGAATTTGGGCCGATCCGCAAGGTGTTCTCCGTGATTGCGGAGAAGATCCGGTCGGAGATTCCGCCAGCGGATATCTCCGGTGTACTGGATGAAATGGTCCAGCTTTTGGATGAATCGGTCGCCACGGAAGGTTACGTAATCCGACCTCCTGCCTCGACCGCCAATTTAATTGACCTCAGCCAGATCGACTTTGCCGCACTTCGTAAGCAGTTTGAGAAAGGCCGGAAGACCACCGAGGCGCAGAAGCTCCGGGGCAATGTCGCTCAGAAGCTCACGCAGATGGTTCGGATGAACCCGACCCGGATAGATTTTCTGGAAGAGTTCCAGAAGATGATTGACGAATACAACTCCGGTGCTGCGAATATCGAATCGTTCTTCACCAACCTGATGGCCTTTACCAAGAAACTGTCGGAAGAAGAGAAGCGGGGAATTTCCGAAAATCTGACGGAAGAAGAATTGGTCATCTTCGATCTTCTTACCAAGCCGAGTGTGAAGCTGACGAATGCCGAAGAACGGCAAGTGAAGAAGGTTGCCAAAACTCTGCTGGAGACTCTGAAGAACGAGAAGCTGGTGCTCGACTGGAAGAAGCGTCAGGCAACAAGAGCGGCGGTGATGTACACGATTCAGAAGGTTCTCGATGATGGACTTCCCCGGACGTACACGCCGGAACTTTATGAACAGAAGTGCGGCATCTTGTACCAGCACGTCTTTGATTCGTACCAAGGGCTTGGCAAGGGTGTGTACGCCAATTGATAGTCCTCTAAAGGATTAGGGTGTGACGATGAGAGCACCCCGTATGCACAAAGGGATTTGGGTAGCGTCGTTCTTAGCGTGCATGATTGGGCTGAGCTTCGTGGGCGGTCCCGCTACGTGCTCGGATGGTTGGCCGTCACCCTCAATCGGAAGACAAGGTGCTTGCTCGTGGCACGGGGGCGTGGACCATTTTCCGGCCATGCTCAGGCTGATGGGAAGCTTGGTGGGGGCAACCATCATTTCAGGCTTGTATGGGTTTATCCGCAAGGGGCGTGAGGTCAAACGCAACGAACCCATTGCCAAGTCATACTCGTCAACATACATTCCATCGCCAATCCTCTGTCCGAATTGTAATTCTCCGATGAGGAAGAGACTAGCCAAGAAAGGGAGCCACGCAGGAACCTATTTTTGGGGTTGCTCCCGTTATCCGGCATGCAAAGGCATCCGGGAATATCAATCGGGCTAGTACTCTCTTACCCGGTCTCCCCGACGGTGTTGGTCCGGCTCCTTCCGCCAACGTATTCCCTCGCCGTCCACCGCCACCGCCACGAACCTGTTCGACTGCACATCCTTGAACTGCACGACCTGATGGCCGCCACGGGCAAGCTCGCCCCACCGGCTCGGCTTTTCGGGGTTCTGCTCGATGGCGGCGTACTGCCGTCCTTTCATGGTGAAGGCCACGGTCCTGAGGCCCTGCCTGCTGGTGCGGCGGACCGGGAGACGCTTGCCCTCGAACTTGACCTCGTCACCGCTTATCATCTGCGTGGCGACGGAGCCTAACAGTGACGTGTCTGGCATGCCCAAACTGATTGCCGGTGACGTCAAGTCAGCCTGGCCGTCATTTCCTGTGGTAGGTGAAGTCCTTGATTAGCCAGCTTTTGGGCTTGTCGCACACGCCGTCGTTTTCAAGCTGGAACAGTTCCTTAACCTTCCTGCCGATGGCTGTGTTCACTTCCATGAGCGAATTCTCGTTGACCTGCGTCTGGTACTCACGCATAAGCCCCTCGTTGCTTTGGATATTAAGGAACACGTGGTCCGTGATGTTCCTCATGAAGTCCAGGACAACCTTCTCGGCATACGCACTAGCGGTCATGTCAGGCCCCTCCGGTCTCGTTGGAAACAATTCTTGATGGTCAAATCTGCGGTGAGATTAGCAGGGTTGAGGATGGATTGGCTCTAATCAAGCCGACTGCCCATTTTCGGCTCAGTTCCCGCATCCACCGCAACATGAGGCTATTTCAACAACACCCATTTCCCCTCTTGATATCCGTAGGTAAACGTGAGCGGGACATTCAAGTAAAGACTGAAATTGTTGTCCTGCTCCGCTTCTTTTTGAGTGGGATGCTCTGCGGTAGCCCAAATGACCTCTTTATAACTGAGCACACCGGTGTACGGGGTAACGAGCGAATCGGTCACCTTCACGTCAAAACCATACTGCGATACGGATTCGGTATACCGCTTGCGCCATGCTAGATTGACAGGAGGCTTTGCGGCGGACGTTCCCGTATGGCAAGTGTCTGGATGCTGCGTGGGGTCGCATGGTTTGCCCGCAGCGTTGACATATTCCGCTCCAGAATCATCAACCCAAACGTCGTGGCACCATCCGCTATGAAAAGCACCGCAAGGCGTACCATCCTTATGCACCATCTTCCTCTTTGCATGGGGGGCGGGCGGAGGGGGCGCTTCTACTGAACGTGACACCACGGTCGCATGCTCCACTCCCCTGCTGGAGTTATCGTCCTTCAAGACATCTTGTATTTTCTGTTTGAAAGAATCTACGATAGCCGCTTGGCTGGGGCGGGTATCTTGAGTCCGGGCCGCCCCTGAAAAGCCGACCAACAAACCAGCCAATCCAATCAGAATCTTATTTGCGTGGCTCACCTTCGTTTACCTCTCGGCTTCGGTTTCGCCCTCTCCTCCGCCTCCTTCCAGAAGAAGTCAATGACACGGAGTACCCTTATCTCCTATTCCAAATCCCCCGTAACAAACTGCTAACGGATAGTCTTCCAAAGAGAATTATTTTCCGCCATGGTACGGAGGTAACGGGGCCTCGCAGGGGCACGGGCAAGGCGAAGGGGCATGGGTTGCCGCCGCTGTTGACCAAGGCGGGAAGGTCACATCATGACGGCCTCCTGAAGACCAGACCCGCTGCGGCACTGAGTCAAAGGTTCAGAATCCCCCAGAAAATCCGATTCCACGATGTATGTTGCATATGGGAGCCGCTGAGTTTTCCCGACTCACTCCTGACCACAAAGGAGCCGCCCGCATGCCACGAGCCGCAATCTACGCAAGGGTGAGCACGCCAGAGCAATGCCTTGAGAACCAGCTATACGACCTGCGTGAGATGGCGTCACGCCGGGGCTATGAGATTGTCCACGAGTACACCGACGTCGGCTCCGGCTCGAAGGCGAGGCGTGCGGGCCTCGATGCGCTGCTCGCCGACGCCCACCGGCGAAGGTTCGACATCGTCCTGGTTGCGGCTTTCGACAGGGTCGCCCGGTCGGTCAAGCATTTCCTGACGGTCGTGGACGAGCTGAGCGACCTCGGAATCGAGTTTGTCTCCGCCCGTGAGAACATCGACACCTCGGGGGCCATGGGGCGGATGTTCATCGTCATGGTCAGCAGCATCGCCGAGCTGGAGCGGAGCCTGATCGTGGAGCGCATCAAGGCCGGGATGCGCCGTCGTCGGCTGGAGGGGTACCGGCTCGGGCGGGCACCGCTCGACGTGGACCGTGACGCCATCGTCCGTGACCGCCTGTCCGGCAGGAGCCTCACTGCGACTGCAAAGAAGCACGGCGTCTCCAGGGCCTCGGTCGTCCGCTTTGTCCACGAGGCCCGGCGGATTTCTGCGCCGGTCGGGCAGTTTCAGCACGTGCCAGCCAGCGCTGCCGTGGGGCTGGCAGCCTGAGGAGGATGTGCATGGAGGCCGTTTTCAAGCCGGGAATCGTGTTCCGATTCCGCCGCCCGAGAAGCATTGCGAGGCGGCAGCCAAGCAAGGCGATGACCGAGGCGCTGCGATACCTCGCCGAGTCCGAGGAGATGCAGCCGCTCATGGACGACGCCCGTGCCCGGCGCAGGGACGTAGTGGTCGAGGTCTTCCACTCCAGCGACGGGCACCCGCTGCTGATTCACACAACGACCGCACCCAAGCGTGAGGCCTATGGAGGGACAGGTGCCGGAGCCGGAGCAATACCGACTCTTTGAGTTCAACCAGGGCGACGCCAGCTTTCTCAGGAAGGTCGGGATAAGGCCCTGCGTGATCCGCTACCGCCGCCCCCGGCCGCTCCTGCCGCCGTTTCCTGCAAGATCGCCTGCCCGCCTCACCGGGAAGGACGCCGAGTGGCTCAGGGCGTGCGGCATTGGGTGGGAACAGAGGCCAGCGGTCCAGCTCTCGCTGGACTTCTGCGGCCGTCAGGAGACCGTGCAGGAGACATAGATTCGTGAGGAGGCTCACATGAAGAAGGAATGCAGCAGTTGTAATGGAACGGGCAAATGCCCCCAGTGCAAGGGCTCGGGCCGCCTTGGCTATCCCGGCTATGGCCAGGTGGACGCATACAAGACGCCCTGCCTTGCGTGCCAACAGTCGGGCGTGTGCCGGGTGTGCCGGGGCACCGGACAGAAATAAGCTGCCCGATGCCGCCAGCCCCAAGTGAGGAGCCATGGACCACGAGCATTTCTGCTACGTCGCTGGCCATTACTGGCGGTGCGGGGGGACGGCACTGCGTGGCGGCGACACGGAGCCTTCCGTCTGCGTGTGTGTTTGCGGCCTCCCGCTGGAGGGATTCGACCATAGCGGGTGCCACGACAACGTAGAGCTGCTCGCCTGCCCCGAGCACCGGGAGGAAGGGCGGCTGAGGAAGGAAGAGGCAAGGAAGGAACACGAGCGCCGAGCCGCTGAGTTCGGCTTCGACGGGAAGTGGGCGAGGATGAAGGCGCTGCCGGGCGGGCCGGAGAAGCACGCACTCGCCGAGGAAATCGTGGAATGGCTTTTCCGATAGACGGCAGCCGTGAGCAGCCAGTGGGAGTAGACGATGAAATCCAAGAACCCGAGCGACAGTGAGCTTTGGCAGGCGTGCCGCAAGCTGCCATCCGACTGGGAACCGCACGGCCAGCGCAAATGGCAAGGCAAGCGGGAGGGCCGCCCCGACTGCGACACGTGCCGGTGGTTTGCGGAACTCTTCCGCACATCGCCGGACTGGGGGACGTGCGCCAACCCGGAGTCCGAGCGTGCCGGGCTTCTCACCTTCCGGGAGCAGGGATGCTGGCAGCACGAGCCGGAGAAGGAACTCCGCTTTCAGGTTATCCCCTCCGCCCGATGCGGCTTCATGCGGAGATTCGAGGCGTTCCTGCGTGAGCAGGCGGCCGACTTCATCAAGGCGGAAGTCCGCCGAGCGAACGACCCATCACCAAGCGAGGAGCCGCCCGACACCACCGCCGAGGATATCCGTCAAACCCCACTCTTCTTCATTGTTCGCCGCCTTTTGAAGCACGCCGCTGAGGACTTCAGCCGCCCCGCTTTCGCCAGGATGGTCGCAAACGCAAGGAAGGACACCCGTCGTTATTGGGAGTTCGCTTGCTGCTTCTGGTCGAAGGAGCTGGGCCTGGACATATCCGAGATCGGCCTTCCCACAAACGCTTGGGAGCTTGAGCAGAAATTCTGGAGCCGTGTCAACGCCGCCATCGCAAAAGCCCTGAGAGAGCGAAGGTCGAAAGCAATAAAGAAGCGCACGAGGGTTAACTAGCCAGCAGGGACTCCAACTATGCGAATCGTGCTCATCAGCGACACCCACGGCCTGCATCGGGAACTCGCCGTCCCTGCTGGCGACCTCCTAATTCACGCTGGCGATATCACGACAAACTCCAAGCCTGATTGGATGTACCGTCACTTCGACATCTGGCTCGGGGAACTGCCCCACCGCCACAAGATAGTCATCCCCGGAAACAACGATTACCTGCTGGAGGACCCGAAAGAACGTAAGGTAATCACGAACGCAATTATGTTGGTGGACTCGGGCGTGGAAATCGAGGGGCTGAAGATTTGGGGTAGTCCTGTCACACCGCTCTACGGCGGAGCCTTTGGCAAGTCAAGGCCGGAAGACCGGGAAAAGCTCTGGGCATCCATTCCTGAAGGTCTGGACATCCTGGTTACGCACACCCCACCCTTTGCGATTCTTGACCACAGCCTTCCCTCGGGGCCACGGGAAGGCTGCCCTTATCTTTTTGCAGAGGTCTTCCGAGCCAGGCCGAGGCTCCATGTGTTCGGCCATATCCACGCCGGATACGGCACGCTGCGGACGGACGACACCGTCTTCGTGAACGCATCCCTCCTGAGCGACGATGGCAGACTGAGCAGGAAGCCGCTCGTGGTTGACTTCCAGATCCGCTAGACATTGCCGTCTCTTTCCACGCCTGCATGGAATCCCTGCGGGAGGATTCCCCCGCTGACCTGCCTCCAGCGCATGAAAGGGCGCTGCTGATGACCAAGGACGAACTCATCGAGAGGGCCTTGCGGGAGGCGGGCGTCTTTCCGCCCTCGGTGATGGACTGCCATTACGGCGACAGGCAGGAGTTGACCAGGGCGGAACTCATCGTGAGGACCCTCGAAGAGATGGGCCTGCTCTCGCTGCCGGAGAACGACCCGCTGCTCGGCGAGAAGATTAGGCGCATACCTATCGTCGTCGCCGGGCTTCAGCGCAGGCTGCCCGACGCCGATATCACCGTCTGCGGTGCCTTCAGCGCCCTCAATGTTGGCTGCTGCGACATATGCCACACGGACCCACTGCACGGGATGAGGCTCGTCGAGCTGCCCTGCTGCAACTGGGCTTGGCTGTGCTGCGCCGTGGATGCGGCAAGCTCCCCCGAGCCAATTCTGATAATCCATGAACGGGAGCTGGAATCGTCTGAGGGGAAGATGCGCACGGGCAAGCCCCGCAATGGCGGCCGCAGGGAAGACTAGCGATGCGGAACGTTCCTCGTCCGGCGGGAACCCGAAGCAAATCTCGCACGCCGCACGACTCAGCCGCCGTGGTCGGCAGCAGGGGCGGCGGCTGGGACCGGATGATTTGCTCTACTTGCGATGGAACCACAATGTGGACGGAGGCCAGCGAATCTGCCGGGCTTTATCATCGTGAAGCCGCCCGCCGTGCTGGCCATTGCGCTTGGTGTAATGAGTGCGGAGAAGTTACATGCCCACAACGTGAAGGGATGGGATAGCGTCATTACCCTCGCTACCGTGAGGGGCGGAGAGCCAGATTGACTTAGCCCGGTGGGGGTGACGTTGTGTATCGGACCGGGAGAGCGGAACGACCGCAGCTAGCGCCTCGAAATCTCCATCTCCGCTCGTTTGATAAGCACCGAAACCGGAATGCCAAACGCCGCTGCAATGTTCAATAGGGTCCTGGACGTGGGACTCTTCGTGCCCCGTTCCGGTTGCCGGACGGAATTATCCCTTTGACAAAACAGCCCCAACCTGTTGGCGCTTACCGACTAGTTCCGGTGCCCGGCGCACGAGCGACCCACCTGTGGGCAAGCCCATGTTCCATACCTTCATCCACTCGTTTTCATTCTGAAACTTGCGCTCTTCCATTTCGCTCCTTGCCATGGTTTCCCTCCATGGGGTGCCTGTCACCGGGATTACCCTCTTGATGACCAAACGACACGGCGTTATCGGGACACCATTGGCTGTGGTTCTTTCGGTTCGTGCTTTCATTTGACCCTCCATAGAATGGTACTAAAGTTCATTTTCTCTTCGACAAATCGAATATAATGCGCCTTGAGGTGGAGCCGCAATGCCGAGAGTGCGTATTCTCTATATCTATAGCTTTTACTTCGAGTGCCCCAATCCGAAATGCCAGTCAGGGTTGATTTGTGTCTTTCGTTTCGTCAAACGGCGTCAAGACAAGGGACTGCAAGTCCCACAAAAAGGTCGGTGTTCAGCGTGCGGACGGAGTTTCAAATTTGATGCCAACAAGGCAATCCGCAGGACCGTGGATAAGTGGAAGAATAAAGTCTGGTCAACGCTCCTTGTTCTGGACGAACAAGGAAAAGAAGTGCGGAGCAGCGGCCCAAGTGTGTAGGTAGTGGAGGTGGTTCAAAAAGCCTCCTTCCTGGTGAGGGCTAAACCCCGTGTTTTTAGCGGCGGTTTCGACGTGGTGCGGTGGTCAGTTGACTACAGTCTGGGAACCCGCAGCGCTATCTGAGAATAGGCGGACCGAGGACGGGCCGAATCGCCGCATGTAAGGACACTCGCAGTGGCGTTCGCACTGACCTTTCCCTGGAACAACCTGGCCGCCTCTGTTGCGACAGGTCAAAACAAAATGTCAGGCACGATGCGATGCGCAGGTAAACCAACTGAGAGCCACGCTTTGGAAGTCGGCGACCATCCGGGTCATGTTTACATGATCACCAAAGGAGGCGGGTGTACTTGGACGAAGCCGCCAGAGATAGCCGGAACGAAAATGGAGGACCAGACGGGAGTATTCTTTTACGAGTTGGACACCAATAGAGTTACCTATCATGGTTCTGACATCATGAGTATGGAAAACGGCGACAAGATCTACGCTAACCTTTGCAACCGGGGCACTCCTGAAAAGGGAATCAACGCCGGTATCTGGAATTCTAACGGTGGCACCGGCAAATTCCAGGGTATTAAGGGCACCGGAACCTATCGGTGCACGTTTGAGGGTAAACCCAGCATGGAAAGCCCTGAGAACTGTGAGCTTCAGGGTGAGTATTCATTGCCCTCCAAGTAGACGAAGCCTCAACCCAGTTAGCGCAATTGAGCAAGTGAGGTGTGAGCGAATCAAAGCCCTACGGCCGGCGGTGCCGAGTGTCGCCCTGGCGCACCACCGCTTCTTCGCCGTGCTGCCCCAGTCGGCGTGATAGACGGCGTTTGGCTTGGCGGGATGGGCCATGTGCATTCGCTGAATCCGCAGGGCTTCACAGGCCGATGGATTTCACCGGCTTCTCCTCGAAAATAGAGTTGTGATTTTCTTGCGCATCCTCGTTCGCCATGCCACCAGTGACCCGCTTCTTCGGAGCTGGCTTGGCCTTGACGAGTTTTGCTACCGCAACGGGAACTAACGTCTTGCCATCGACGGAAATTTCCTCGTTTACCGTCCCCGCCACCTTGTCGCTCTCGAAGGCCCAGCGGAGCGTCATGGAACTCTGCGATCATGTCTCACGGTTTATTTGAGGTCATGTTCCGAATCTGCTCGCTCGCCTTCGCCTCGGCGGGTGCAATCACACTGGTTTCGAGGGCAGCCAACAACCCGGCCTGATCCTTATACAAGAACGGCTCTAGTACCCAGGGGTAGCGTTTGAAATCCTCGAACATCCCGTATGGTCGTTGTGAATCCAGCAATAGCGGTTGGATTGGGACGGATGGCAGGTTCGGGACGATCCGCATGAGTTCTTGGGGAATGGATTTGGCGTCCGTTAGATCGGCGATTACAAACCGGGCCATGTGGGCTAGCGTTGAGACGGTCTCTGTTATGTCCCGATGGCTTGGTTTCTCAAAGTCGAAGAGCACTGGCACATAGTCCCGTCCTCGGAGTTCGTCTCGTATAGCGTCAAGGATGTTTTTGCGTGCCGGAGTGAACCGGCCAAGGATCAGCACCACCTTCGATGTGATAGCGTCCACAATGTGGCGGACGCTCTGGTTATTCACTAGAAGGTAGAGGAATTGGGCAACTGCGAGGTTATCAACCCGCAGTGCAGGCTCATTCGGGGGTGTGATGAGTAGGTCCCGCTGGATGGCTTGAGAAAGGTCGACGTCCCACACGGAAATCCCGTAAACAGAACAGCCCGAGAGGTCCGTTCGTGTGAAATTCGATTGTTGGATATTAGCGCCTTCAAGATCGGCATAAACGAGCCGAGCATCGGTCAGGTCCGCCGAAAGGATGTGACAGTTCGCCAGGGCTGCCTCGTCGAGCGCACAACCTTGCATATTTGCGCCGTGAATAAATGCGCCCATGAAGTTCGACCGGCGTAGCAAGGAGCCGGAGAGATCGGCGCCCACATGTGCACCGCCGAAATGCGCCATGCACAGGTTCGAGTTCTGGAATTTGGTACGAACGAAATTCGAGTCACAGAAGCGGGCGTCGATTGCCTCGACCTCGTTGAGATTGGCATCATTGAACGTCGCCCGTTGGAAAGTCCCGCCACTTAGATTGGCTCCTCTGAGGTCTGCCCCCCAGAAATCCGCTTCATTCATAACGGCTTTTCGCAGGTCTAATCCAGCCAGCTTTGCACCACCGAAACCGCCACGAACGGAGTATCCACTCGCTCGCATGAACTCGTTCCAAGCAGACACTCCCAGCTTCAGTATCGAAAGATGTTCTTCGCTAGCATGTGCCATTGAACACCCCCAATCCTTGTCTGATTTGCGTCGTTGCTCTGCCACGACCAGACGCCCACGATTGTATATCTGTGTTTGCTGAGATACCATACGGACGCCGGGCGGGTCGTGGCTGGGCCTGCCGTCTTCGCACGAGTGCCGGAAGGAGTTCGATGAAACGTCTCCTGCCCCTAGTCTTGTCCGCCGCAGGCTTGCTGGACCTGCTCCTGTTGGGCTTCCTCTTCAAGGTCGCCCTCGGCCAGTACCTCGTCGTGTTTCTCCTGGGGTTCTTCGGGCTGTGCTTCATCGTGGCGCTGGTGGCCTTCCTGCTCTTCATCCTCACCGTGCCGCTGGGGCCAAGCCGAAAGGATTAGGAGTGCGCATTCATATCGGGAATCGCCTGCGTCAACTTCGGCCCACCAAGGGCGTCAGCCTTGCCGACCTCGAAGCACAGACGGGGTTGCCCCAGGGCCGCATCGGAGTCGCCCAGCAGGGCACGGAGACGCCGACCCTCAACATCCATGAGGTCTGGGCTGTCGAGCCGGTGCGAAGGCGCTGTGGCCGGGCACCACATCCAAGGGTGGCCCGAGGTGAAACAGGTCTAGGTGGCTTCTGATCTGAGTGCCCCGCCTTCTGGTGTGGCTCACTCTTGGATCGTGACCACAAAGGTCTTACTTCTAAGGCCAGAGAATTAACTTCAGCTATCCTGCGGGGCTAGTCGCAAAACCGGCGGTCTGAAGAGGAACCATCTCCAAAGGAGAAAGTGTCATGCCTGCGAATGTGAAGAGCCTAAAAGTCACAATCAGTGCGGTCGACGTTGACCACCAGCCAACTCGCCAGCAATGGTCCTTTTCAATTACGACGGGGGCACCATTTTTGACGGCGGGGCGAATTATTGACGCAATCAGAACTGTTGGGGAAGAGCAGGGCTGCCCAATCGAAACCGATAGATCGCAGCAAGAACGGTGACGTGAAGGCACCCGGAGGTCTTCATCCCAAGAATTCGCCAAACGGGTTGGCGGGCGCTCTAAGAAGCTCCTCAAGAATATGCTGAGGGCGTAAGCTCGCAACCCGCCCGTGCTTTCTTCAAGCCTCTACGCCAACATTTTCCTCAATCTCTCACGAACTCGTATGCTTAGTTCCGCCTCTTCACGTTCTCTCTGGAGACGAACTCTCTCCTTTGCTTCTCGTTGCCGATGCACTTCTTCGACACGTGCTTTGTAGAGGCGGTTAGCTGAGGAAACATAGTTCTTAAAATTCTCCAGCAACCGCTCAACAAGCCGCTCCTCTGCGGGGATCGCAGCCACATTACCTCTGATATCGAACCTTTGTGGTTCGTACCCCACAAGAAATGTGTAGCTGCCGGGGTCTTGAAAGGCCTGTGTCCAAAGTGGATTCACTGTCCGGCTAAGCTTGAATTTGAGCATCCCTCTGTCAAACTCGACGTCCACAACCCTTACCGGGTCGTTAATCAGCGGGTCGTCAATTTCAGAGCTTCGGATCACGTCGTTTCCGAGCTGATTCAGCTTCTGGCGTGAAACGTACTCATCCCTTCGTGCGATTAGCATTCTCTTGATGACATCCAGCGATTCTGGCCTGGCGGAAGGCGATTGTTGAACCATCGCTTCCACAACTTCATCGAGATAGGAGAACTGTTGAGCGATGGCCGAAATCCTCTTGTATCCGGTCCCCTGGAGGACTTCGCCGGTGAACATCTCGTTCAGTATCAAACCGACCGCATAGATGTCGGCCCTATGGTCAACCGGGTTGCCACGCATGCGCTGCTCTGGCGCTGCGTACAGGAAATTGGCCAGCCGGACATGCGGGCGTGTTTCCACCAGCGTGTATAGCTCTTCTTCTGCGAAGTGGGCGATCCCAAAATCAGCGACTACGAGAGTGTCTTGGGACGGGTCGCACAAGATATTCTCGGGCTTCAGGTCCCTATGCCAGATCTTCTTCAGGTGAGCCGCCTCCACGCCATCGAGCAAGGCGGAGAAGTAGACCATGATTTTATCGGTCTGGAGGCCCTTCTTCATGATAGTGCGCAGGGTCTCCGCATAGTAGTGCATCACGTAGAATGGGCATTTATTGCCCTGGATTGAGATGGCCCCATGGTCAGTTACGGTGACGATGTTTTGGTGCGTGTTCCGCTGGCAAAAGCGCAACTCGTTCTCGAATCTCTTGAGCTTGTCTCGGCTGAGTTTTTGTGGGTCGAGGCGTTTGATCGCAAAGAGCTTGCCGTCCTCGTCCTCTGCCTTGTAGACGGTGCCGGACCCGCCTTCTCCCAATAGTTCGATTGTCCGGTATGAATGCAGCGCTGTTTCAAAAGTAAATCTCTCTCTGGTCGGCATACTCGCATCGCTTCCTTTCAGAGACGAGATTGTATATCAGTCTGGAATGCGGCACCATACGACGGGCTTTTCATCGACGGCGAACTGGTCCGCAAGCCCTTCTTACCGGCGCTCGCCAAGCCCGTGTTTCCAGCCCCAGCTCAGGCGGGCTGGGGGGGCCATACGGGCACAGGCTTACGACCACCGAAAGATTTGAAGGTTGACCGTTGTTGACGGCAGTGCACAAAATGAAGTAGGGTTCATTCCAAATCGAACCAATGGAAGGCGAAGAATGTCGGACGACCCAGAAGACGTGATCCAACAGATTGACGATGCACTGGGCTTGTATCAAGCACTTCGGCAGCAGTCACAGTTTGACGACTGCTCCGATATGAGCCACCACAAAATGATGGAGGTTGCGACCCGCCTTTCGACCACGCTCAAACGTTTCGCACCGCCCGGAAGCCACTACCTCAAGGCGATATCCGATTTGGATAAGGGGCCTGGACCTACCGTCCCCCACATATATTTGGAGAAGGTTCCGGGACTTCTTATGGCGCTCCGTGGTGAGTACGAGGCTGACATTCTCATGCCGCTGGCGACACCGCTTGAGGGTGAAGTACTGAGCAGCGGGCGGAGGGTCACCCACGTTGTGTCTGATTTGAGTGCGAAGGTGGCCACCACTGCCGCCAAGCCAAAATATCCCGAGCTAGTCTTCGTGATTCACGGGCGGCAGTTCCTTGACCCGTTCCACGCTTACCTCCGTGCGCTCGGGTTGAAACCTTTGGAGTGGTCTCAAGCAAGAAAGATGGTCGGCAAACCCAATCCCTACACCTGGGAAATCGTCGATAAGGCACTGAGCGAAGCAGGAGCCATCGTCGCCCTCCTGACACCAGACGACGAGGCACGATTAACACCGGACTTCTGGTCGGAACACGAGGAACCGTTCGAAAAGGAATACCGATTACAGCCCCGCCAAAACGTGCTTTTCGAGGCGGGGGTCGCCTATGGGCGAGACCCGCAGCGCACGATTCTTGTCCGAGTGGGTTCGCACCGGCCGATGAGCGACTTGGCGGGGCATCACATTCTCCAACTCAATGATTCTGTAGATGCTCGCAAAGCTGTAGCGGAGGCTCTGCAAACTGCTGGCTGCCCGGTCGATCTTTCCGGCACTGACTGGATTCGGGCCGGAGTCTTTTTGAAGAACACCGCTCCCGGTTCGCCTGTGCCGGTGAAAGAATCCGCTTCGTTCGGGAAGAACACACAGCAGTATCCCGATCTATTGCCAGCCGAATTGACGCCTCGGTATTTCAGGGGTCCTCGTGCGGTCAATCCTCCTCCCCCGACCGCACCGCCCACTCAGAAATTGAAGTTTAGGGTTACAGACGCTATCGCTGGAGCCGCCCCGTACGTGCCAACCGGAGACGCTTTCGAACGGTACCGAGCAGCGCTATCCTCGCCAGTCTTAGAAATCATTCTTCGGCTGCGCCTGGTAAATCGGGAAGAACCTCCCATGACGCTGCGAAACACGCAGTGGAAGCTTGAAATGACGGATGGGTCCGACAAGCCTATTGCAACGGGTTACGGACAGACCCTTCTGGACCATGTCGTTTTTGAAAGGTACACGGCATATTACGACCCGAACAAGAAAAAAGAACATTTCGACAAGGACGTGATAACGGAAGCCTCACGGGTGCCACTGGACGCCAACGTGCCGGTCGAAGGTTGGGCAAGATTTACCGTTGAGGGAATCGACGTTTTTCACGCCTTCGGCGCAACGCTGAAGATAAGCGCAAAAGATGATAGCGACAATGTGTGGACCCATACAGAGAAGCCTGGGAAATGGCTTGCCCCAGTTCGTTTTTGCTTCAAATCTGATCCACCGGGTTAAAAGCCGCCCTTCGGCATACCTCAATTGGCCGAAGGTGTTAGGAATTATGCACAAACGAGCAAGCGGGAAAAGAAATCAGACCGGGTCCTATTCGATAAGCGCACGTTATCTACCTGCACGGCTTACCCTTCTTTATCGACTCGTAGCAGGCGTACCAATCGCCCGCCAGAATCTCCTGGCCCCGCCTCTCAGCGCAAGCCTCGCCGGTGGGACACCGATCAGGTATGGCGTGAGAAAGTCCCAATCGAGACGCAAGGAGGTGACCTCGTTTACGGTGCCCTTCCGCAGTCACGCACGAGCGTTATTTCCTCAGATTTTGTGCGGTAATCCGGGAGGTTCAGGTACGTCTGGTTGCTGAGCGGAGTTTCGGTCGTCAAGGCGACGATAGTATACTTCGTGCCCTTCTTCGTGCTCTCGTTGCCAAGGTGAATCTTTGCCATGGTCTCGCCCGGCCTGACACCCGACTGCCGCCACCATTTCCTTTCGGACGTGTAAACCAACACCTCGACCCTTCGCCGGGCAGGCTTGGCCAGCAACGGCACGGTGGCAATCCGAGGGAAGGGCTTGCCTTTTACGGCAGGATTGATGACCGGGCGTTCGAGCGTCTTCAGGAACTCGTCGATCATGTCACAACCTTGCACCATGGTGGCCTTCCACTTCCAGTCCGTCATCTTCGACATCGGCTCTAGGCTGTCCAGCGACATGGCCTGGAACCTTGTGATTTCGGGATGGCGTTTGAGGTCGCAAGGTTCGAGGTACGCCCAGAAGATCATCAGCCCACGCTCACGGTTCGCCTTGAGCAGGTATGGCAACTCCTTCTCCATGATGTAGTCTGAGGCGAGGAAATTGTCGCTCACCAGCAGAACGGCAGCAACCGCTCCCTGCATCGCTTGGTTGAGCTGCGGTTCCCACTCACCGGCTTTCACATCTTTGTCGGACCAGAACTTTATCCCCACCGACCGGCTCAAGGGTTTCGAGATAATTTCAAACCGTTTTCGCCAGGCCTCGTCGGCTCGACTGTAGCACACGAATATAATCATGGTTCCCCCAATCCACCATCGCCGTGATTCACGAGGCCTCTGCGGCTATGACCATGGATGAGATCATACGTTCGGTGCAGTGGGCCGCCAACTACCCCTTGCGGGGCGCTATGCTCCGAAGCCATCTCCAAGCATTCATCCGCCACCCACGGCAATTTGAGAAACCTTCCGATGACCCACACGCCCGGCCACACTCACGCCAGCCACTCTGCGGCAAGACATCACTGGGTCCGTGCTGGCGGTATCGAATAAAGAGGCCTGCCTTGTGCATCGAATATATTCACCTCGGGTCCGTATGGCGTCACGGCCAGCCCAAGGCGGGTCCTCCCGCCGTCGTCGTCGAACGTCAGCGCCGGGACGTTGTCCAGGACAGCCCACCTTGCCCTGACCTTCCCTTCAGCATCGTAGATCGTCACATGTGGCCCGTCAGCCAACACGGCCACGCTAGCCCGAGGTTTGCCGTGAGCGTCGAGGAGCACAAGACCGGGACCGCCCGGAGGCGAACCTAGCATAGCGGTCGGCTGCCCGTTTTCGTCATAGAGGTTCAGCGCTGGACCTTCCTCCGCCATTCCCAATCTCGCACGCACCCTGCCGGTCGAGTCTTTCAGCACAAACTCATCTACCTCCACAATCCTGTTTCCGCCTGGGCTGGCCATTGCCCTCCTCCTCCAATCCCGGTCGCCTGATTCATGTTGCTGCCCTCGCAGCGTGCATGATTGTATATCGGCGCTCGCTGAGGTACCATACGGGCGTTTTTCAAGTGGTCAGTCTTGCTGCCTTCACATGTTCGCCGGAGGGCGTTCGATGAAACGTCTCTTGCCGATAGCTTTGGTGGTCGCAGGCTTGCTGGTCTTGGTCCTCTTGGGTCTTCTCTTCAAGGCCGTCGTCGGCCGTTACATCCTCGTGTTTCTTCTCGGATTCTTCGGCTTGAGCTTTATCGTGACCTTCGGGGCCTTCATGTTCTTCTTCCTCACCGTGCCGATGGGCGCAGGCCGAAAAGAATAGGTGTGCGCATGGACATCAGTAAGCGCCTGTGTGAACTGCGGCTCGCCAGGGGTCTCAGCGTGGCGGACCTCGAAGCACGCACGGGGATGCCCCAGGGCCGCATTGCCGCCGTCGAGGAGGGCAAGGAGACGCCGAGTCTCGACGCCCTGGAGGCCTGGGCGGGAGCGCTAAGCATGGAGATGCAGGAACTCTTCCTGCCCAGCGGGCGCAGTCCGTCCCCTGCACAGCAGGACGGCATCGGCAAGCTCAGCGCCCGAGAGAAGAAGCTTGTCCGGCTGTTCCGGTCGCTTGCGAGAGCTGACCAAGGGAACCTGCTCTTTCTTGCGAAGAAGATGGCGGGCCTAGGGGTCAAGGAAGAGGGAAGCTGAGGGGTTCGCCCCCGAACCGATGTCCTCAGGAAAGTTAAATTGGTGGACAGTCTCCACCCTGAGTGATAGAAATGACGCCACATTTCATTGGTAATACCTGCTTGGGGGAATCGAATGCGAGAACTTGATAAGAAGGACTGGGGACCCCGCAAAAATGCACAGAAGCATGACCTTCTCCTGTGCAAGTACTGCGAAAAATACGGTGGAATTACGTTCTCGAACGTCAGGGTGGACAATGACCCGTACCCCACACCAAGGGAGATTGACGGGGTACGCTTCCCGTCTCCCCAACGCAAGCTGATAACATGGTCCGGGGGACGTGAGAAGTTTGACGAACTGTTAGCCCAAGCACGGCGGGACCGCCTGCCCGTCCAAGTCATTGAAGTAGGACCCGAGGCGATGAACGACCGTGGCACAGCAGGGCAGGTAATCGTGGGAAGCTGGCTGCTCGAACAGTACAAAGTCAAAACAAAGAAAGTTCTTATCTACAAAAGTGCAATTCCCCGGTTGAAAGAATTCTTCAAACAACACGACGTAATGGTGTGGACTCCCAAAGGAAACGACTAGACAGCAACACGGACTTAGCCCACTACCCTTTGTCGCCCCTCTGGCTGAAGCGAGTTTTGGACGGCTGCTGTGTCATCGGACTAGCTTTGGTTCGTGCCCCTCAAATGTAATCCAGAAGCCGAGGATTTTTCCGTCACATAAATCGGGTCTCAATCGTAACTTAAAGGAGCGCCCTTCGGCGACCTCCCTGTCGGCGAACTTCTGTCCTTGACCCGGAACGAACTTTTCCGGCAGAGGATGCTCTTGAGAAAGCTGGTGAATTCGCCTTTTGAATTCCGGGTGCAGCCGGTAGCGTAAATGCCACACGTTGAGCCTGATTCTAATTTGCCCGGTCAGGGGCCTTCCGCCGAGAACTTGGTTGGCCACGAAGAAGCGAAGCTCCCTCGCCTCCCAGCAGTTGTGGTAGTGGCAGAGCCATTGGACGACGTCCTGTTGCGTGATTGAACTGTAACCTACGTGGTCACGCTCCAAATGGCCGGAGCAATCCTCGTTTTTCAGGCGGCAAACAGGCTGCGACTTTTCTCGTTCGCCTTCGGCTGGAAGTCTGGATGGGTGATTCATGAACCGACCTCGCTTTGTCCGCTAACCATCATGACGCCTCCTCGGTTCTCGCTGCCGTGGCGCTTGATGCTGCGACGGTCACACCCTCACTTGCACGGCTCCCCTTTCTCTATCGACACGTAGCACGCATACCAGTCGCCCGCCAGAATCTCCTGGCCCCGCCTCAGGGTGACTGACGTCGTCGCCGGTATGTAGGAGTTCTTCTTCGAGCCGGGAATGCCGTAGCAAACCTCGTCGTGGACGAAGGCCTCGACGACATCCTTCTGGTGAGCGCCCATGATTGTCCCGCCGACCCTCGTGTTATACGGCTCGGGCCAGAGATTCCTCGGGTCCGTGGGGTCGCCGCCGTCTTCGAGCGGGATCAGGTGGTCTTCCTCATAGCACGCCATGTTGTCGGAATGCGCCACGCACTGGGTAGTATCCACTTTCCCGGTGTTCGGGTTAATGAGCTGCGCCCTTGATTGGCGGACGGTTTCCCCGTACTCACGGAGCTGTTCCCTCTTCAGCCTGCTGGTGTATTGCGCCGGGGGCCGGATGAGCCTCGTGCTCCAGCGGCGGCCGCATATGGTGTCGCCGATGTTCCGCTGGGTGACTTGTGGGTTCGCTGCCCCAGGAGTCCTTGCCAGGTCAGGGTAGATTTCCGCAGGGCCAATGCGGCTGTGCTGGGCCGGGGGCAGACCCGCTTGGAGGATTCCGATTCCGGCTGCAAAAATGACGAAAGGGAAACGTGCTCGCATGGGGTCCTCTTTTATGGGAGACCCATGAGAATACAGCCGTGGTTCCTTGGAACGCAATGCACAAATTGACGGGGATATGCGGGAACGTGACGGCGGACACTGACCTCACCAGACACGCCAAGCCACCCTGAGCGTGCTGGGTCGCAGAACGGCAAACCTCACGGTTTCGTCAATCCCAAAGTGCGTTCGCAAAATTCTTCCTTCTCTTGTTGGGTCTTGAAGGAGGTCTTTGCCGAAACGTCGTCACAGGCCTTTTTCCAAGCCTGCTTTTCCCTTCCTACCTTCTGCACGATCAGGCTCGTCGCTATCACGCCGAGCAATACCAGGGACGCAAGAAACGTCACAGCTTTGCAAATGTCCGAGGCGTGCCCTGTCAATACCGCTCCCGCTTTCCTCGCCTCAGCTCCGCATGCCCGGCAATGCACGTAGGGGACTTCCACTGTCTTCCACCAGTGTGCCGTCTTCTCTCTCTTCGCTTTGGTATAGGTGTCCACGCTTCCGCATTTCCCGCACGGCGAACCTAGCTTCCTTCCCGCCAGCGCCATGTTTTCTCTCTCGGTGAACTGGTGGCGGCAGTACCGGCACGTGTTGGCCTCCGCCTGCACGAATTCCGCACAGTCGGGACATCGCTTCTTGCCCGTCGCAACCGCTACCTTCTTCTCGTCCGCTTTCATGGCGAGGACGATCACGAATCCGATCAGGGGGCTCAGGAAGATCGAAGCGAAGAACATCGCTGGCCCGCTCCTCCCCTTGCTCTCAGCGTAAAATCCCACTGCGGCACACAATGCAAGCCACATGACCCCAAGGATGATTTCCATATGTTCCTCCGCTCACGCCTATCAGGTCTCCGTGTCCCGGATGCTGTGCAGGGACATGAACCCCCTCTAGCCCCTGACTGCGAACACGGTGCCCAAATGCGAATCCCGACGACTTGAGGATGCGTCCAAAACCCGTCTACACCGCTGCTTGGAATCCTCTATCGAACCTTCCACGGTCAGGCTACATCCGCCTCACTGGGGGACCAATAGCACAAAGGTCCCAAGGTACGTAAACCTTGCTCGATGGGACGCCAAACAATTCGCAGATAGGGAGAGGCGTGGAGGGGAAAGTGCCGATCCAGCCGCCGTCCGTCATCCTCGTTGACAATGTCCCTTCTGAAGCGTATACACCCTGGAGGCATCTTGGAGCCGTTTTCGCTCGGTGGGCTGGTGCCATGCGCCTCTACGTCGCCGTCACGGACAACGACTGGTTTGCGCTCCACGCCTCGAAGGCTGGTGTGGAGGAAGTGAACTTCTGGCGTCCGTCGCCCGATGCCACATTCAAGGCGCTCCAGCCCGGCGAACTGCTTCTCTTCAAGCTCCACTCCCCCGACAACTACATCGCAGGCGGCGGGTTCTTCACACGGTTTCTGCAACTTCCCCTGAGTCTGGCATGGGAAGCATTCGGGGAGGCGAACGGCGTACGCTCTCTGGCCGAGATGCGGGAACGGATTGCCCGGTACCGACGCAGCCCAATCGGCCCCATGAACAACCCAACGATAGGCTGCATCATGCTCGCAGAGCCGTTCTTCTGGCGGCGTTCTGAATGGATTCCAAGCCCGCCGGAGTTCAAGCTCGGCACCCAGGTAGGGAAGGGCTTCGATTCGGAAACCGGCCCCGGCAAGGCTCTTTGGGAGACTGTGTGCGAACGGCTGAAGCAGAGTCCGGCACCGCTACTGGAAAACGGCACCGCCACCGAAGCCGCCATCGAATCGGGCGGGTTCGGCCGACCCCAGATAATCCACCCTCGCTTGGGGCAGGGCCTTTTCCGTATCTTGGTGACCGACGCCTACTCCCGCAGGTGCGCCATGACAGGGGAACGGACTCTGCCCGTCCTTGAAGCTGCGCACATCAAGCCGTACACGCTGGTAAAGCGCCACGAGGTCTCGAACGGCCTGTTGCTCAGGGCCGACCTGCACAAGCTCCTCGACGAGGGCTACCTGACCGTGGACCCGCAGGACCGGCGGATCGCCGTGAGCAGGCGGATCAGGGAAGAATTCGAGAATGGGAGGGACTACTACAGGCTCGAAGGGCTGGCCCTGCGGGAGCCCGCAGAACAGTGGGCCAGACCCTCGGCGGAGTATTTGGAGTACCACGCCTATCATGTTTTCCGGTGACAACCCGACTACCCAGATGCCGACGGACGAGCCACGATGTGGGGCATTGAGCACGACCGGATTAGTTCACGCTTCAAACTACAAAGGAACCAGCCTCAACATTGCGTGGCGCTGTCTGACCGTTCCTTGGTAAGAGGTGCTGAACATGGTGCTAATTGGCTGCCTCCTCATCTTGCTCGCCAGCCTCCTAGTTTCTTGGTACCGAGGGAATGCAACCGCTGCAAACCGTGCGGACGCATCCATCGGCTTTATCATGCATGGTGGCAAGGTGCTAGTTGCTTCAATCGTTATGCTGCTGGGAGGGCTGGCGTTCATCTGGCTCGGCTCTAATTTTCTCGTTGCGGCGTGCGCCACGCTTGTTTTCTTTGTTGTGTTATTGCCTCTTTTCCTCCTTTTGCTGAGGGTGTTCAAAAGGGTCCCAGACTTCGACAAGAATCCCAGGGAGCGGGCACGAGTGCAAAAAGAGTATGCGTCGTTAACTGCGGACACCCCCGAAGAAAAACTGTTGCGAATGGGGACGGTTTGGACGATGCAAAGCTCGTATTTTCGCTCAAGACAGACTGACCCCAACAAGCCCGATAACCACCATATATATTCGGCTCTTAAAGCGTGCTGTCCAGAAAAGCCGAAGAATCAGCTTAGGAGTTTGGCTGGCGAGTGCACCTGCTTAGAAGACGCCATCATTGTAGCCGTGCGGTTAAACCAGGGTGACAATGTCGCACGCAAGCTCAAACGGGCCGTCTACTCCCAGCCCGTCTGTCCGAACTGCGGGATACGCCGTGCGCTGAACGGTTCAATATGTTATGTGTGCCACCTGAGTGCGGAAACCGTAGCACGAGAAGCACGGCATAAGAGCGAACCGACACCCCGACCTCCGCAGGACCCGAGCCGTTTTCGTATAGACACGCCGGACGGTCATGCCACCCCCGATGCAAATTCCGTCTTTGCAAGCCGCCCTAACTGGCAAGGCATTTCACCACCGGTTTTGGGGTTGGTTGCCTCCAGACTTTCCACGGCAGAGAAAGCTTTGGAATTTGTCCAGCTATGCGAGACGACAGGTATGCTCGAAAGACTTGTCATGGTGGCGAATTCGAATGCGGACGAACCCGAGTTTGCGTGCGGTCTTATATGCATGCCTCTTGGCGATTATGCGACCGCTGTCGCACAGGAGGGAAGGCTCGACGAGGCAAAACGTGCTCTTGAACTCTCGCACCTCATAAAGCCGAGGAATGTGAGCACATGGTATCAGTTTGCCCTCATTGCGGCGGCGTCCGGCGAGAGTGAGGAAGCCGTTCGCTGGGCAGACCAAGTGCTGTCGTTTCAACCCGACCCCAATAGCAAGGACCTTTGGGAGCGAGCCGCAGCGGAATCTGTAGCGCAAACCCCTGAAGAAGAAAAGAAGACGGCTCAGCTTCTTGGAGATGGCGACCATGTTGGGCTTTGGAATGAAATGAGGGCCGCCATGAGAGCAATCAAGGAAGGGCACGGCAAATCACATTCTAGCTGAGCCGGTGTTCTTCCTTTCCGCCGCCCGGTGCCGAGGGACCTTTGACCGCACGCATCCTGACGTGGGACCCCCTAGGTTGAAGCGGAGTGCCTGAGTTTGTACGAACCTCTGGCAACACGCACAAAGTGTTCGGTTTCATGACCTGGATTGCCAACCGCATGTTTTCCTAAGAACGTAAGATAAGTGTGCGTTGCCCATCCGGGGCAAGCCGCCCTCACCATTGCCGCATTGAATGGCTGCACCAATTTGCCGCTCCTCACAGCGGTGTATATTTCAAAAGCTAATTCTTTCATGCCGTTCTTCCCTCTCGGTTGTTTACTCTCCCACAGTTTCACCAAGTCTTCAACGGTCCGCAGCGGGGCGTAGTCGGGCAGGCAGGCCAGGAGGGCCGCTTCCGCAACGGTGGGCATGAAGCTCGGCACCTTGCCGCCCTCGGAGGCCCAGCGAAGCCAGTCATACAATTCGGGGTCCGTGCAGGCGGAGTCGTTCATGCTGTTACCCATCTGCCTTTTTCGTGAACCAACTCTGGCTTTTGCCTTTGGGATGACAGCGGCCTGGCGATGAGGGCGCTCAGGCATGCCTTTCCGCCTCGTCGCCGAAGCCGACCACGATGCAGTCCGCCGCCCTCACGGGCCACTTCCCGCCCCGCCCGTCACGGACCCTGTATCCGCCGCTCATGCAGCACAGCGAGCCGGGATGGTAGTTCACGGTTACGATTCTCCCCCCGAATTCCTCGGCAACGTCCAGGGGCAGGCCGTTCCGCAGCAGCCCCTCGCAATCTGGCAGCCTGATGCGCCGTCGCCGCCAGTCGTGCGGAATTCTCCACGGCTTCTCGGACGGGCCTTTCCAGAGGACCTTGGGGACTTCGCCGGGCGCAACGCTCACCTCGACGCAGGCTGCGCCCTGCTCCTCATCTTCGGCCGGCACTTCCTGGATATTGATGTCCCAGAGATCCCACCATGTCGGCGGGCACCAGCCTTCGAGCCAGCTTGACCCGTGCGTGACCTCGTAGCGGCTGGCCTCAATCACAGGCGAGACGCCGCCGGAAAGCCAATGCCGGGGCAGCCTCCACGTGCGGCCATCGGCGTCCGTGTAGAGGACCCGTGCGGGCCAGTAGCCGTTCCATGCGGTGCCGTCATCGCCGACCAGGAAAGGCAGGCCGTCTGGAAGGTCGTCCAGGTCGAGGCGGAGCGTCCCGGCCGGGGCTTCAGGAAGGACCTCGGCGTCCACTGCCTGCCCCGCCAGGGCGGACGCCAGCTCCTCGGGCATGTTTATCTCCTCCAGCCGGAACCGCTCGCTGGGAAGGACGATTCTGCGGGTCGGGGTCATTGCGGGTGCCAAGCTATACCGGATGTGCCGCCAAGCGTTCTCCCAAACCGGGAGTGCGTCACTGACAGTATACGTCGCCAGCCAAGCGTATTCCGGGACACTTGGGGCGACGGAGCGGGCGTCCTGTTTGGGAGGCTGGACAACGAGCCGCACGTGGGAACGGGCCTCCATGTTGGCGAAGAGCTTGCGGTGGGCTATGATAAGGTCGTCGAGCAGAGGACGGCGTGGGAGTTCGAGGGGCGGTAACGGACGGACGCCTTTCCCAGCACATGCGGGGCACCGACTCATGGGGTCTTCAGTGGCAAATAGACAAGATGTCGTTCAGCAACAAAAATACCCATACCCGTGCGGTTTCTTCAACGATCCCTCGCGCGAGTGCACCTGCACCCCGCCCCTCATTCAGCGTTACGTCTCGAAAATCTCCGGCCCGCTGCTCGACCGCATTGATATCCACATTGATATGCCGGCCGTCCGCTATCAGGAGCTGAGACAGGACTCGGGCGGCGAAACCTCACAGGAGATTCGTGAGCGCGTCATCAAAGCGCGCCAGCGGCAGTTGCGCCGCTTTGCCGGCGAGAAAATCTATTGCAACGCGCAGATGAGCTCGCGGCAGATTCGCAAGTATTGCAACATCCCCCCCGATTGCGAGCGACTGCTCGAGAGCGCCATGTCCCGCCTGGGCTTGAGCGCCCGCGCCCACGATCGAATCCTCAAGGTGGCGCTCACCATCTCCGACCTCGCCGCCGCGGACTCGATCGGCACTGACCATATCTCGGAGGCCATTCAGTACCGCTCGCTCGACCGCAACTACTGGGCGTGAGAAAGGCAGTGGTTAGCGATTAGTGGCTAGTGCTTAGGGAGGTCGGAGCGGGACGGGTGACGGGGCTTTTGATACAATTGAAACCTGCACGAGGTTGTGACAGCCTATGGCACATGAGACCTCACCCCGTCCCCTAACCAATCAGGAAGCCAAACCTGAGATCGAGCCAACTCACAGCCCGGACGGTGTGGACCTGACCCTGATTCGCCGGACGCTGTCACTCACCCCAGCCGAGCGCCTGCAAGTCCTTCAGCAATCTGTCGAGTCTCTCCTGAGTCTCCTCAATGCCACAGCCAACCGCTGACTATTTCGCAATCCTGAAAATCCTTCACCAGCACGAGGTGGAGTTCATCATTGTCGGTGGGGTTTGCGCTGTTCTCCACGGCGCCCCGGTGGCGACCTTTGATCTCGACGTGGTCCATTCCCGCGACCCGGAAAACCGCGCCCGCCTCGCCACAGCCTTGGAAAAGTTGGGCGCCCTTTATCGCGTTCCCGGCCGCCATGAAATGAAACCCAGCCCTTCCCATCTTGCCTCTGAAGGACGTCAGCTATTGATGACCCGCTTCGGGCCGCTCGACCTTCTTGGAACGATCGGAAAGGGTCGCGATTACAACCAGCTTCTCCAAGAAACTGTAGAAATGGAGATTGGCCCGGCACTCAAAGTTCGGGTTTCGACGCTGGTAAGCTTGATTAAGACGAAAGAAGAAACCGGCCAGGAAAAGGATCGAGCCGCCCTGCCACTTCTGCGCCGCGTCTTGGAAGAAAAATCAAAGCCGTGAGGCTTCCGAACAAAGATTGAACAGGATGCGGAAGAACCCTTGCACGCTGTCATTCTGAGCGCAGCGAAGAATCTCGGCAGTTGTATTTTCAGCGAACTACAGGGATGCTCCGCCGCCTGCGCCGTCCCTTGGCACCAGTTCTCAAGGCCACTGCACGTCCAAGGAATAGATTTCGTCGATCCGGGTGTCCCCGATAATCAGGGGAGAACCGTCCGGCGTCACGCCCAACCAGTCGTCGTGCATCGACGCGAAGGCTCTAAGGCTCGCCAGCCGCTCAACTTTCTTGCTAAGGATATTTGCTCCGTACAGCCCCAGGTCGGGCGAGGCGGTGTGGAAATATAAATATTCACTGTCGCGCGACCAAGCCAAGTTGCGGATGCTCTTGGCCTCTGCAAGCCTGGTCCACGTGCTCGTCCTGAAATCATAGAGTAACACTGCCGGGCAGGATGACATCGCGCCTTTGGCCTCGTCGCCCACGACGAGAGCTGCAATGTAGCGCCCATTCGGCGACCAGCGTGGCGTCCACAGCCCCGTCGAGCGGGGCAGCGTTGAGAGTCTGTGGCTTCTCAGGTCGAACACATGAATGGCCATTTCGGACCTGCGCACGCCATGGAGAACGTCCCCGAACACCAGGAAGCTCCCGTCCCGAGACCAGGTTGGAATACCTTCTTCCCCCTCGCCCGGAACCAACTCCTTTGGCGGGCCGCCGTCAGCAGGGACAACCCAGGCCTTGTACTGTTTCTGCGCGGATATCGTCATGTACGCGATCTGCCTGCCATCAGGTGACCAATGAGGCGAGTAGACTTCCGCGCCGGCAACGGTCAGCGGCGTCGCATCGCTTCCGTCCGTCCGGCTTCGCCACAGGGTTCGCTCGGGTCGTCGCACGTAGACAATCCACTTTCCGTCAGGGGAAAAGTCCAGGTCGGCAGCCTGTAGGCCCGGCAGATAAGGCGCGAAGGTCCTCGACTTCAGGTCGTATCGTGCTAACTCCCTCCTGTATTTTCCGCCGATCACAAACAGCTTCTTGCCGTCTCGGCTGGGAAGCGGAGCGAATTCTTCTCCAAGACCCGCAGTGATCCTAATCGGCTCCTGGCACCGCCAGCGAAACGGATTGCAGTTCTCGCGGCGCGCCCAGATGCCTGGCCCTTCAGCAGGGCCGGACATGAAGAGAGAGTAGCTCCCGTCAGCAGTCCATACAGGCGCGGAAGTCGCATATTCCCAGCCGGTGAGCAAGAGGTGAGGCCGGCCTCCAGCCGATGGAACCTCCCAAAGGGAAGTTACCTCGGTCTTGGGGTCTTGCTGGCTATAGCGTAAGAACCGTCCGTCGGGCGACCAGCGAAGTTCCCCGGCCTTGCCCTCTGCCGACGCCACCTTCCGCGGGCTTTCCCCGTGTCGTCCCGCCACGAACAGGCTGTGGATGCCATCACTGAACGCAATCTTTGCTCCGTCAGGGGACCAGGATGGCGATTTGCCCTGCAAGCCAAGCAGAATCTCCGGATCCCCGTGAGCGACGTCCCAGACCATCATTCTTCCCGCTTCTCTTCCAGGAGCTTGCTCCCAACCAACCAAGTCCGTTCCCCTAGGCGCAATGTCCGAAATCACGACCTCAGGCGAAGGAAGGGACAAAGCATGGAGGTTCCCTCCCGTGGTTGGCACGACAGCCAGGACCCATCTCCCGTCAGCCTTCTCCATGAAATAAAGTCGCGGCCCGTCCGTAAGCAGCGGGCCGCGCTTCTCCCAGCCGTCGTCGGTCAGCGCTCGATGACCTCCAACTACCGGCGCCGGCAGTGGGCGCACAAACCAATATCCCAGAGCCAGCGCCAAAACGGCCAGACATCCGGCGACGACCACGACAGGATGTCGCCGCAGCAGTTCTGCAAGCCCACCTCGTAGGGGCGCCCCTCGTGGGTGCCCACCGTCGGCCTCTTCGGTGCCTGGGCCGTGCCCTCCAACTCCTTCCTCCGACGGGCTTGTCGCCAACTCGCGCACCGCGGCGACGAACTGGTATCCACGTTTAGGAAATGTTGCAATGCACTGGGCGTCCCCGAGCCCCTCGGCTATGGTCTTCCGCAATAGCGAAATGTTACGCGCAAGGCTCCCCTCTTCAACGAAGGTGTCCGGCCCCCAAACCGCCTTCATCAACTCCTCTTTGCTCACCAGCCTACCGTGGTTTTCAACCAGCACGAGCAGGGTATCGAACACTTTGGGCTCGATGGGAAGGGGATTTCCGTCGCGGAGCAGCGCTCGCGACGATACGTCGATGGAGAAAGGCCCAAATTCGTAGAAGCGGACAGGCTGTCGGGACATAGAGAACCTTCAGAGATTCTTAAGCTTTTCTCAAAGACATTCGGAACCCTTCCCGAATAGTTTCCGCCGCTACCGGATCATCTGCAGGATGGTTTCGATCCGGGACGGAGTGAATTTTACCAAAGCGAGATTGTCGGCTGCAACCTGCACGCAATGGTCAATCGGAGGACCAGAAGGCGTCAAGTTTCAGAACACTCGCTAACAGGAAAAAGGGGGACTTATGAAACATCACAGCAAGCTAATTGCCTCACCATTATTTCTAGAGCAGAGCGTTGCGCAACACCCAGGTGCTCGCACGACGGCATGCCAAGCGCTGAGGCCCCTCGTCCTATGCCTTCTCTGGGCGGCGAGTTCACAGGTGGCTTCTGCACAAAGCTTTACCACCCTGGTGAACTTCAGCGGTGTAAATGGCTGGCAACCTGGCGAGGGGTCGTTCACCGTGGACCAGGACGGCAACCTGTGGGGGGCCACCCAACTTGGCGGCACGTACAACCTGGGGACGGTGTTTGAGATGACGCCAACTGGCACGCTCACCACCGTCTACAACTTCGGCTCCACACCTGGCGATAGCCAGATGCCCTATGATCCTCCTGTACTAGGCGCCGATGGCAATTTCTATGGCACCGACGGTGGCCAGTTCCTTGGCAATGGTGGTATCGCATACCGCCTGACGCCGAGCGGCGACCTCACAGTTCTATACACTTTTGCGAGCAGCTACGGCGGATATGCTAACTGGCCCTCCTCGTCTCTCACACAGGGCACCGACGGGTGCTTTTACGGCGTAACCTACGACTTTGGTTACGGCACGATCTTCAAGATCGCGCCCGATGGAACATACACCTTGCTTCACACCTTTAGCGGTCCGGACGGACGCGGGCCTAACGCCGGGTTGGTGCAAGGTACCGACGGAAACTTCTATGGTATGGCGCAGTGGGGCGGTGCCTACGACGAAGGAGGGGAAACGGGAGGCGCCATTTTCAGGATAAGTTCCACCGGCAACTTCACATTGCTTTATAGCTTCGTTCCGCCGGTGGGATCTCCTTTCGGCGCATTGATTCAGGCGAAGGACGGGAACTTCTACGGCACCACTGGGGCGGGGGGCTCGAGCTATGGCACGGTCTTCAAGATGACGCCTGACGGAACGGTTTCGACGATCTATAGCTTCAGTGGACCCGACGGCAGCGACCCTTTATGTACCCTGGTGCAAGCCACGGACGGCAATCTTTACGGGACGACTTGGGGGGGAGGGGCCTACAGCTACGGCACGATCTTTAGAATAACCACCACCGGCGCGCTTACGGTTCTTCATAACTTCGACTATACAGATGGTGCAGGCAGCGCGAGTGGTTTGGTGCAGCACCCCAACGGCCAATTCTACGGCTTCACAGCCCAAGGGGGGGCGTATGGCGGTGGCACAGTCTATACCTTTGGCGGACCTCTGGTCAGCCTCTCAGCCCCCAATCTGAGCTTCGGTATTCAACAAATTGGTGGCTTGAGCGCGCCGCAGACGGTGACCTTGACCAACACAGGGAATGCCACGCTGAGCATTGCCTCCGTCAGCGTCAACAGCAACTTTTTCGAACTCTCTACCACGCCTACCTCCTGCCCCTACACTGGCGGTACAGTGGCCGCTGGGGCGAATTGCACGATCGACGTAACCTTCACGCCTATTGGCCAGGCTGGTTTGGGAATGCAATCCGGCTCAATCTCCATTACTGACAACGCCGCTAGCAGCCCGCAAAGCATTGTGCTCTCGGGTACCGGCACTGCGCCGGTGGCGGCTGTTTCAACAGGCAGTCTTACCTTTGGGAATCAGGACTTGGGCACAACGAGCGCGCCGCAGGCTGTGGCCCTGAGCAACACAGGCGCTGCCCCTCTCGCCATCAACAGTGTCGGCATTTCAGGAGATTTTGCCCAAACCAACAATTGCGGCGGCTCGCTAGGCGCCGGCGGCAGTTGTACGATCAATGTAACCTTCGCGCCCACCGCAGCAGGCACGCGCGCCGGCTTGCTGACCATCACGGACAACAGCAATGGGATGAACGGGAGCCAGCAAGTGGTCTCCCTCAGCGGCACTGGGGCCAATCCCGGGGTCAGCCTGTCGTCAACCTCGCTCGCGTTCGGCCCTGTCGTGGTCAACACCTCCAGCACGGCGATGCGAGTGTTGCTGACCAGCGCGGGAACCACCAACTTGAACATTTCCAGCCTGGCTATAACCGGCGCCAATGCGGGCGACTTTGCCCAAACCAACAACTGCCCGCCGAGCATGGCGCCCGGCACGAACTGCATCCTCTACGTGACTTTCACGCCCAGCACTCTGGCGGCGGAAAGCGCTACCCTCAACGTAAATGATAGTGCGGTCGGTAGTCCGCAAACCGTGGCGCTCAGCGGCACGGGCGGAGCCGCTGCCGTGCTCAGTCCGGCTTCCGGAACTTTCGGCACCGTCGCGATCGGCGTGCCCAGCTCCTCGCGAAATCTCATCCTCCAGAACAATCAGTCGGTGGCGCTCGGCATCTCGAGCATCACGCTCAGCAATCCGGATTTCACCGAGACAAACACCTGCGGCAGCAGCCTCGCCGCGAAAGGATCGTGCACAATCAGCGTGACCCTGACGCCCAGCGTGCTGGCGCTGGAAACAGCAACGTTGACGGTCAACGACAATGCGGCGGCGCCCTATAACGCGCTGTCCTCGTCGCTGAGCGGCACGGGAATCGCTCAAACCACTGTAGGCCCCACGTCTCTCACGTTCGCCCCGCAATCCGTGGGCACTTCCAGTGCTCCGATGACCGTGACCCTTAAGAATAATCTGTTGCAACCGCTTGCTTTCAGCTCGATTACCATTACCGGCGCCGACCCTGCGGACTTTACTCAAACGAACACTTGCGGCAGCAGTGTGCCGGCGAACTCCGGCTGCGTCGTCAGCGTGACCTTCACACCTACAGCCACCGGCACTCGCACGGCAACGCTGAACCTGAACGACGCCGCGAACAACAGCCCGCAAACCATTTCGCTAACGGGTACGGGCAAATAAGGCCAGGGAGGTCGGAAAGAGGGTAGCGAGAAGCAGCGCGCGGGCGGCCCAGACCCTGTCCTTGATGTGCGCGCTGCACACTTCGCACCCTGAGGCATTCGTCGGGTGGCGCATAAATTGTTCTTCCTGTATGCGCCATCCGCGTGTGCTGCGTACCGTCGGGAGTATTAACTTGTTGGGTACTTGACAACACTGATATTTTAGGCTAGAGTGGCAGGGTGGGGTTGTACTGGAGATCTGTCCCGGCCGGAAGCATTCGGCCCGAAAGGTCGGATCCGTCTCCGTTTCGTGCTTGCGATGCCTGAGTCCCTGCCTGCGGTTCCCATCGTTGCCTGCCGGAGTGCCAAATGCCAGACAGAGCAAGATTCCTCGTCTCACTTTGTCGCAAGTTACGTCATTCCCGCGGAGGTGGGAATCCACCGGATGTGGGTCCCCGCTTGCGCGGGGACGACGAGGTTTCTAAATTGTGGATCTGTGGGCGGGACGCTCGCCCGCGACCGCTTGGAACGAAGGAGTCGCGAAAAACACAAAAATAGTACGAACGAAGCCAGTATGTTATTGAAAACACAGGATGGCATCGGGAAACTAACTCAAAACGTACCCAAGAACGAACCCGGATTTGAGTGCCAAATGCGCGAATTAGATTCAAATAGTGAGCATTCCCGCGCAGCATGCGTACAGGCGGGGGAATTGCGCCCCGACATGCGGAAAGGCACGGAAAGGGTCCGCGGTAGGGAGCCTGGAGCAACCCGAGAAAACTACAAGAAATATACGATCGAAGCCAGTATGTTACTGAAAACACAGGATGGCATTGAGAAACGAACTCAAAACGAACCCAAGAACGGACTCGGATTTGAGTGCCAGGTTCCCCACTTCGCGCCGCCGAGACGCACGTCATTCCCGCGCAAGCGGGAATCCATTGGGCCGGCGATGGGTCCCCGCTTTCGCGGGGACGACGAGATTTGTTACGTTGTCTCTATGGGTGGACTGCGGACCTTCGGTCCGTCGGCACCAGAGATCTCGGAAAAACACAAAATCGCGGGAACAAAGCCAAGAAGTTGTTGAAAATAAAGGGCATCACTTTTTGATGAGGTGCAAAACGAACCGAAAATGAAGCCAGTTTGAGCGCAGAATGCGACGACCAATCGCCAAAAGCAGGCTTTGCGGATGCACGGCTGGCGCGGGGGAAAGAAGTCCGATGCGAGACATAACGTCAACCACCCCTCGCCCCTCCTTAACAAGGACGGGAATCATGGTGTGACTCGAAACGATGCCTGGACGTAGCGTTGCAATTCTGGCAGACTGACAACGTGATGGAGAGCCTGAGACGATTTGACGTGGGGGGGGGATTCACACTGCCGGCTGTGCGACGCGGGAACACGGACCAGAGCGAGATTCTCCGATTTCCGGAGTCCGATGGACTCCGTCGGAGTCCAGAATTCGGACCTCGCGGAGTTTACCCTGAGCGGCAGAGCGAGATTCTTCGCTCCGCTCAGAATGACAAGCGAAGGGCTCAGGATGACAGCGAAGGGCTCAGAATGACAAGCGAAGGGCTCAGAATGACAAGCGAAGGGCTCAGGAGGACGGCGAAGGGCTCGGAATGACAGGTTCTCGGACGGGAGGAGAGTATGTTCAACGACATGAAGAGGCGGGAATTCCTGAAGGGGTCGGCGATGGGTGTGTCGGCGTTGGCGGCGGGACTAAGCGGCGCGGCGCCGGCAGCCGCTACGGAAGGAGGAGAGCGAGTCTCCGCTCCGGAATCATCAGGGGAAAAGATCGGGCGCCCGGTTCGGGTAGTTAGTCTCGGCTTCCACGCGGGAGAGCACCCCTTGGAGTGGGTCGCCAGTCAGGTGGATGCGGAGGGAGCCTTGGGGGCGGATATCATCGCGCTTCCCGAGACGCTTCGCGGCAACACCAAAGAGAACGCCGAACCGCTCGACGGCCCGACCGTCACCGCCATGTCTCGACTCGCCAAGAAACATCGAGCCTACATTGTTTGCCCGATCCACCGAGCCGACGGGAAGCAGGGCTTCAACTCTGCGGTTCTACTCGACCGCGAGGGAAAGGTTGCCTGTGTCTACAACAAACTCTACCCTGTGTGGGGAGAAGAATGCGTGGGTCTCTCCGTGCAACCTGGCTCGGTCGTGTGTACTCACCAGGCGGATTTCGGGCGAGTAGGTCTGGCCGTCTGCTTCGACGTCAACTGGTCCCCACTCTGGCAGCAACTCTCCAACCAGGGGGCGGAATTGGTGATCTGGGTGAGCGCCTACTCGGCCGGCCGCTCGCTCCAGGCGCAGGCCATCGGCTATAACTATTACGTGGTTAGTTCCACGTGGATTCCGGATTGCCGCGTTTACGATCTGGATGGGGAACAGTTGGTCTACGATACCAACAACCAGGGCGATGGGAAGAACGTCACTCGTCTCACACTTGATCTGGACCGCTGCATCTTCCATCAGGACCTGAACCGCCCTGAGAAGATCGGGCGGCTGCTCAAGGAGCGAGGGGACGACGTAGCAGAAGATAAGTGGTTGTCGTCGGAGGGTTGGTTCGTGTTGAAAGCCAAGCGACCGGGTGTGAGTGCCCGCGAATTGGCTCGAGAATACGGATTGGAAGAGCTGAGACATTACCTCAACCGCAGTCAATGCGAAATCGATAAGTGCCGGGGGTGGGAGTTTTCTTAAAGGGTGAAGGGTAAAGGCTAGAGGTTAAACTCGAAAAGTCGATACGCCTGGCGGCCTCGCATTTAGATTTTGAGTTTCAGCATGGGTTAAGTCCCGAGAGAACGAAGGGGTGATTATGATAAGAAATGAGAAACAACCTTCGTTCTCTCGGGTTCTGGTTGAGCGATGGCGAGTATGAAAAGTGCGAGCCGGATCGAACCTCGCCGCAGGATAAATCAAGCTGTAACGCCACGGCTCTTGTAGATCGCTTTGTTCACTTCCACCATCAGGTCTTCGAGTGAGGCGCCGACTTTGCGCGCCGCCATCTCAATCGAACAGTCATAGCATGAGGGGCGAAGGCCGAACTTCACAAACACCTCGTCGGTCTCGGGGAATTTCTGCTTTATGTCGCGGACCAGTTCGCCGCCGCGAACGAGATCGCTAAACTGAAACATGGGTCAGTTCCTCCCGCATGCCCGCCGCGGAGTCCTTCCGCCGGGGTTGGTAAACGCAGAATGGCTCTTCGTCCAGATAATCGCCGCTGGCCGCGTAGGCCCGTGCGCGGCACCCCATACAAACATTACGAAACTCACAATAGCCGCACTTGCCTTTCAGATTATCCGTGCTACGCAGTTGCTGAAAAACCGGGGCACTCTCCCAAATCTCACCGAACGATTGCTTGTTCAGGTCGCCCGCCACGACCGGCAGGTATCCGCAGGGATAAACCTCGCCTCGGTGTGAAATGAAGCAGACACCCGTGCCGGCCAGACAGCCCTTGGTCATGGCGTTCATGCCCTGGGGATGCGCAGAGCCGGATGGGGCAGCGTGTGGATGGAGGGCGATGCCCGTCGACCCGGGCATGGTGATTTCAGTTGGGCCGATGGCATCTTTCGATCCGCCGGCGTCTGCCGGGCGCGTCTCGTTGCGTACGCTCGTGGCCGCCCGGCGCTCGGCGGCGCGGCGTTGCCGCATCACGCGGAAATAATGAGGGGCGCAGGTGGCTTTCAGCTCGATCCCGCCTTCCAGCGAACGATCGTAGAACCAGTTCAAGATCGCTTCGTATTCTGCGGCGGGCACCATTTGCTCTGCGGCGATGTCCACGCCGCAACCCACCGGAACCAGAAGGAACGTGTGCAGGGCATCCGCCCCGATCTCTTTGGCCAACTCCAGCACTGCGGGGAGTTGGTGCGCATTATGGCGAGCAATCGTCATGTTAATCTGCAGCGACATCCCCAGTTCGCGAAGGTTTCGGAAGCCGCGCAGCGCGGCGTCGAAGGCGCCGGTAATGCCGCGAAACGCGTCGTGGGTCGCAGCGTCGGACCCGTCCAGACTGATGGAGACACGGCGCACTCCCGATTCAAGAATCCGGCGCGCCACCTGTTTGTCAACCAGCGTTCCATTGGTGGCCAGCGCCACTCGAATCCCCAGGGACGCGGCGAAGCTGGCAAGCTCGAAGATGTCGTGACGAAAGAGAGGTTCGCCACCGCTCAGAACTAGGATTGGTAGGAATGACTGAGAGACTTGCTTTATTAAGTTCAGGGCTTTGGTTATAGGTAGGTCTAGTGGTGATGAGAGTTCTGATGCGGTGGCGCGACAATGGATACAACGTAAATTGCACCCCTTGGTAACCTCCCAAAAAACGAGCCGCGGTTTGTAGTCTAGATTGTTAAGCCACATAGCACGACTCATTTCTTATTAACGGCTGTTTGACGCAGCCGTTATTTCCATGAGCACGTCTTTGTCCAACCCTTCGGGAATTGCGGCGCTCGGCCGTGCTCCCAGCCATCGCGCCTCCCTCGAACCTGCGTAAACCCAATGCGTTGCATCCGAAATGCATCGTGCGCTGCAACGATGCCTGCTGGTGTGCAAAGTAGCTGGGAGGTTCGAGAGGGTTGCAACTCCAATCAATACCGCAACCAGGTTGCCCCATTGAGCAGATCGGCCGATATAGGTTTGCGATACTCACTGTCCTATGCCTCTGTTGGGTTGCCCTGGAGTCGCGAAGGAAACTGTCGTGGCGCGTTGGAGCTTGAGATTCTATAAGGGGTTAAAAACTCCGGTTCGTCGAATTGCCGGTATTCTTAACCCCCAACCCGTCAGACGACGGATCCCTAGGACCCGAAGTCCCTCGCACCCTGCTAGAGGGCACGCTACATGCCAAACTCGATGCGATCAATAAACGTCAGCAGGATGGATTCAAGCCGAAGGAACAAAGCAGGTTAGCGATTTGTGGAGCGCCAAGAGGGCAAAAAGTGGGCGCAGATTCTGAGATTAGGAGGTGCGCAAAATGACTGTTGCCAAACTGGCCGGAGGGGTGAAAAGGCGCAAAGACGTGCTGTGCTAGTTGGAGAACCGGCCACTCGCCATTTTCAGTTACTTCGATAGAAGAATGGGACCTGCAGAACGCAATGGCAACCGCCTTCTTGTGTAGCTGTTCCGGCGACATCTCCCGGGATCGGCAGGATAGCGGCGCTACGCGGGACCTTTCCCCATGTTCTACAAACCAAAGGCGGTTGGCGTCTCTCTACGACGGGTTCCGCTGGATGTAGGTAGTGTACACCTCATCTCGAATACGGTAGAAGGGTACGAATAGCAGCTTCTCCGCCTTCCTTGATGCCTCAAATGTTAGAGGTGAGCCGGCGGTTGCTCTTAAACCTTCTGGGGCTGTCGCAACTGACCGCGTGGGAAGTTCCAAGGGAGGGTCAAGTGCCACCAACATCACGGGTCCCCACATCAGCGCCGCAGTGTTGGGGTGCTGCTCGTCGATGGGCTGGAACCAGAAAGAGAACGGGATGCGAATCTGCACCGTGTCGTTCGTTTTCCAGCGGCGCCGGATCTTGGCAAAGGTGCGAGGCTCCGCGGCTACAGAGACTGCCTTGCCATTGACAGCGAGCAGCGCGGGCGACTTCAGCCAGCCGGGAATGCGCACGCAAATGCTGAATTCGATCGGGGCGGCAACCTCGACCCGCAGTTCAACCGAGTCCGATTCCGGATAAGTGGTGGTCTGGATAATCTTCGCCGGTACCCCGCCCGCTTTCCAGCCCACCTCGGAAGGGGTGAAGAGGTTCACGTAGATTCCGTCTTCGCTTGCGAAGTAAGCGCTGATTGCATAGTCGGCGACCACTTGCGGAGTCGTGCCGGAGCAGCATGGCCACTTGTCCTGCATATAGGATTTCTGCGTGGAGCGATGATAGTCGGAGTAATAGAAGACGTGCCCGTCGCCTTGGGGGTCTTTTACCCCCAGAATTGTATTGTAAAGGACGCGTTCGAGCGAGTCTCCATAACGCGCCTCTGCGGTGACACGCAACAAATATCGCGCCAGCTTGAAATGAGCATACGACCCGCAGGGAGTTTCAAAGTGCGCGTGGGTCTTGGCGAGGCTTTCGCCCAGCAAGCCCTTACCCGGCGCCACGAATTCCTCATTTGGGCCCCACCCACCCGAGGCGAAGGACTGCGCTTTCTCGATCATGTCCCAGGCATTCCGGATGGCTTCCAGGTACTTGATATCGCCGAGGACCAGGTAAGCACGCGCCGCGGAGCACAGAGCATTGACGTGGCTATAAGCGTGCAAGCCGGGAAGCACATTCTCACCGCGAGAAAGTGGATCGAAATAGGTCTTGTCCATCAGGTATTGCCCGGCCATCTCGCGAGAGTCTTGGTCCTTGCTCATTTCCCACAGGTAGAAGAGATTCTCCGGCAGGGTATAAGTCTCATCGTAGACGGCTTGCTTGGGGGCTTCGAATCGCTCGTAAGCACGACCGGGTAAATAGCGAAGGGAGCCTTTAACGCATCGCCGCGCGATCTCGAGCGCTGAAGCGATACCGGCGAACTGCCACGCATCGAGCGTGCCGATCAGTATTTTGTCGAGAGTGTATGCGGCGCTAGCGGTGGAGGCCTTCAGCGAAGGGTACCAGTAATCCTCCGAATCAATCGTGGCGGCAAATCCCTTCACCAGCCTTTCCACCTTGGCTTGGGTTGCCGGGTCTCCGGTTTGACTATAAAACCTCGCAAGCCCGGATATGATCTGTCCCAAGACCTGACCCGGCCCAAAGCCCTCGGCGTCGTACCAGCCGCCCATGTCCTCGCCCGGTGCGGGCAAGCCGGCGCGCTGACGATAGACCTTCAGCAGCCGTTCCTCATCCAGGCTTCGATAGGAGGCATGGATTCGATCCAGTTGATCCCGCAAGGGGCCGCCCGTGAGCTTCACGTCAGAGTAATTAAAGAGAAAGAGCTTTTCGCGGGAGGATGACGGGGTTTGTGCCCAAAGCGAAGAGGGAATTGACCGCTGCCCGACCGCCACGGCTGCGGCCACCCCTTGCAGGAAATGACGTCGGGAGATGGTTTGTTTGCTTCGCACTTAACTCGGCCCCTCGGGCTGCAAATGTGAGCGGACCCACTCCTAGGGGCGGTTCGCGAACCGCCCCGACGGCCGTATTAGCGCCTGACCAATCGCAAGGTTTTAATCTCCCAGGGCTTCATATGGAAGTGGATGGTCTGGCCCTCGCCGACTGTCCCCAGGACCACATCCTCCAGTAGATTCGTTTCCAGCACCCGAACCGAACGAGGGAGTTGAATCGAGACATCTCCTTCGCGGCCTTCGCATTCAAAAAACCGCAGGATCGCGTCGGTGTCGTAGAACCCTTCCATCTGCTTCAGGGCATACAGAATTACGTGATCGCTATCCGTCTTTATGAACGAGTACGAATCCGGCAAACCGCCTGCCTTGCCCGCCCACTGTTCCTGAGGGCTGGCGTGGGCCGGCTCTTGCAGCGCCATCAAGGGCGAGTTGAAAGCCAGAGCCTGGAACTCCACTTTGCCCTCTCGCCATCCGCCCTGGTGGGGGTATAGGGAGTATCCAAAGCTGTGGTGTCCCTCATCGGCTCGCGGGTCGGGACCCCAGGGGCCACGAATCATGGAGAGTCGGATCACGTTGTCTTTGGCATCAAAGCCGTTGCGGCCGTTGTTGAGAATGGCTACGCCATAATCCGCGTTGGAGATGTCGACCCACTTGCCCATCACCATTTCATTCCCCGTCTGTCCGCGCTCGATGGCGCCATAGGGGATCTCCGCCGCCACTTTGGTGGACGAAACGTTGACCGGGAAGCCAGCCTTCAGGAACGTAGCGCGTTCGTACCAGTCGGTTGAGAATTCCACATCCGCGCGAGGTACAGCCGCAATCAGACTGATATCCTGGGAGAATTCCGAGTCTCGGAAGCGATGGATCACACGCAGCGTAGCGCGCGCCGGTCCCTGCTCGATGATCTCGATGTGCGTTGCTTTTCCGACATCCCATTTCTTTCCCGTCAGCCCGATGTCCCACGCGGGCCCGGCGTACTCGGGAGAGGTTTCCTTGGCTCGCTCCGCCGTGTCCTCGAGCGCCAGCAAGAAATTACCCTCGCCCCGAAACGCTTCACGCTTATTCGCTTTGTCGTAAAGCCGGGCAATGTAGCCGGTCTCGGGATTAAGTTCAACTCGGATGAACTCATTTTCGAGATACCAGCGAGGTTTCGCGCCGGCCTGAACAGACGATGCGGGGGACTTGGGGATTCCGGTTTCAGGAACGAGCCTATAAAGCTTCAATCCCATCTGCGGAACCCTCTGGGCGACGAAAGCAACCGTGGCGGTTTCACGCGCGCCCACTTTGGTCGCCGGCTTCAGCACCTGGACCGGAACTGCCTCTTTGCCGTGCACGGCCACCATGCGCGGGGGCAACGAAAAAGCGGACACCTCGGTGATGACCAAATCTGTGCGGTCCCAGGATTGAGGGTTATAAACGGCCACCGGAATCCCTTCGCCGCGCGTGTCTAGTTGCAGGCCGAGGTTTTGAAGGGAGAAATTCAAAGCCCGGTGAGCCCGCTCAAACACTTCCTGGTATTGCTTGGCGGCGTCGGCATAAATAGGACCGATGCCCGAGCCGGCGGCCAGGTCATGAGCTTGGTCCAGCAGGGCTATCTTCCAGGCCTCCGTGATATCACGATTGGGGTAGTAATCCCGGTAGTCAAAGAATACCGCCAGTTCCGACATCTTCTCGGCATCCAGAAGGAGCTGCTCGGCCTGCCGATTATGGCGTTTCATATCTACTTGGGTTGTGTAGCACCCGGGAAAAACGTTCTGCATCTCGCCCGCCACGACCGGGAAGTCTCTCTTTTCGGTGAGCAGAATATCAATGTAATCCGCGACGTTAGTGGTCCTCACCCGCACATCATTGGGGGAAGCGTTCAACTTCGCAATTCCCGCCACGTCTTCGGGGTTTGGACCTCCACCGTGATCCCCCATGCCGTACAGCACCATGATGTTCTTAACCCCGGCGCGATCCGCGTTCTTCATCCCCAGCACGGTGGTGTGCTCATGGTCCATGGGCTGAGTGTACTCACCGGGCGTGGTGTAGCCCAACACCCGGCTCCCGTCCAGACCTTGCCACCAGATAATGGGCGGCCGGGACGGATCGTGAGGCCGGTTGAAAAGATAGAGTTCAATGCCGGCTTTGCGTGCGATCTGCGGCATCGAGTAAGGATGGCCGAACACGTCCGGCTGCCATGCGGCCCGAATATAATGGCCGAACTTTTCCTTGCTATATTTCTGGCCGTAGAGGAACTGGCGCACCAGAGACTCGCCGTCCGAAACGTTTTCGTCCATCTGCACCCAACTGGAAGTGACGGGGATGAAATTGCCGGTTCTGGCCTTTTGGACCATTCCCTTGAAAATGTCCGGAAAGTAACGCTCCATCATTTCGAGCACAACTGCCTGATCCTGGGCATAGGTATAATCCGGGAACTGGTCCATCAGCTTTAGCTGGTTGCTGAAGGTGTTGTACATGATGTCGTAGATGGATTCCTCCCAGCGCCAAAGCCAGGCCATGTCCATATGTGCGTAGCCCACTACGTGGGCTGTGTAATCTTTTGGCTGCGCGGGGGATTGAGCGTGGGCGGAAGAAACGAAGATTGCAACGATGAAAATAAGCCCCAACCGCTTACGCATAAGACCTCCTGCGGACCAGAACTTCTTACTTGCTCCGGTCGCCCTGCCTTCCAGGCTCAACATTTCAAACAGATTCTGGACAAAAATGCAAGCTGCCTGATTGCGAAGTGCGCGGTACGCGAACGCTGAGAGGCTCGCCGGCAGACGGCGTAACCACCACGGGTTGCGCCAAGGAGCCGCCTCCGTGGGAAGTACGGTTGCCTCATAGGTGCCCGGCCACTTGCAAGCAATGCACTTCCGGGTTGCGGACGCGGTTGGTGTCTGCTAATGTAATGCCTTTGTGACGTTTCTGTCACGATCGTCTGTCATGATTCCGCCATGTCCCAAATGCGGCGCGACAAAAACCGACCCCGTCCCACACGACTTCAAGTACAACCTTGCGCGCGCCTTCGGGTATCGACTGCAAAAGTGCTCTAGGTGTCGGGCGGCGCGCTATCTGCCGAGGCATACTAGAAAACCTGATGGCTCATCCCAGGCAGGGAATCAGCCGATAAGCGTACCCTGGTTTGGGGGGGAACCAAAGGATTTAGTGAGGCCGGAGGCGAGCCCCGGGCTGGAAGGACATCCAGTCGCCGCGCCTGACTTTCCGAACGAGGACGTGTTCCACTGTCCGGCTTGCGGCAGCAAGGGATACCACCGGACGGAGCGAACCACCGGGGAACGGATCTTGCGCCATGCACCAATGGCTCGTTGCGAGGTCTGTGGCCTGCGCTTTCCGCACCCGGGACATCCTAGCTCGGCGAATTTGGCGGAAGCGCCGGCAGCCGGATCTCAACCTGCAGAGGAGAAACAAGTTCCAAAAATGACCAAAGAGAACACCCCAGGCGAAGTCCCCCAAGCAGCGGACCAAGCCAGATCCTCAAGTGATGACGTGCCCAAGTGTCCGTCTTGCGGCAGCTCGAAATACCATCGTACCGAGCGCACTGCCCTGGAAAAAGCCTTGCAACGCCCGCCGATGGCACGTTGCGAGAGGTGCGGCAAGCGGTTTCCCTATGTCAGACACCCTGATGAGCCAAGCGCTTCAAGAACCGCCGGCAAGAAAGCTCAGCCGAACGCCGGGGAGCAAGCAGACGCCGCTGGCTCCTCGAACCAGGAATCAGGCCGCTGTCCCTATTGTGGCAGCGGCAACTACCGCCGATCTCGGCGCACCGCCGCGGAACGCCTCCTGTTCCGCCCCAAGATGGCACGTTGCAGTCATTGCCGGAAGCGCTTCCCCTTCCCAGAGAGATAGCATTTTCAAATGGCCTCTTCGAGTGTCACGAGCCGAATCGCCAAAGCCTCCGGGATCGTGATGGCGGGGGTGTTGCTGAGCCGCGTGTTGGGTTACTTTCGCGAGTGGACGGTAGCCCACCAGAGTGGCGCCAACGCCATCACCGACACTTACTACGCCGCCTTCACACTGCCCGATTTCGTGAATTACCTGGTAGCCGCCGGGGCTCTTAGCGTGACCTTTATTCCTGTCTTCGCCCGCTACATGACAGAAAACCGGGAGGACGAGGGATGGCGCGCCTTCTCGACGGTGGTCTCGGTGATGGGGTTGGTAGTCTTGGCTTTGGTGGGGATTGGGGAGATCTTCGCACCTCAACTGGTTGCAGCCATCGCCCCGGGTTTTGCTCCCCCAGCCAAGGCGCAAACTGTGTTTCTGACCCGCCTGATGTTGCCTGCGCAGATTTTCTTCTACCTGGGAAGCCTTCTGACGGCCGTCCAGTACGCCAAGGGGAAGTTCGTCATCCCATCCCTGGGTGGGGTGATCTATAACCTCGGGGTCGTTCTCGGTGGACTGTTGCTCTCTTCGCGAATCGGCATGACAGGTTTCGCGCTGGGAGTGGTGGCTGGCGCGTTCTTTGGGAATTTCCTTCTCCAGATTTACGGCGCACGCCGGGCGGGAGGCCGGTTCACCCCCAGCCTCGACATCCGGCATCCCGGCTTCCGGTCGTTCATTAAACTCTCGATTCCAATTATGCTGGCACTCTCTCTCCCTGCTACGGATGATTGGATCATCCGCTGGTTCGGCTCTTTCCTGGGCCGCGCGTCCATCACCTGGCTGACGTACGCGAAGGCGCTGATGCGCGTTCCGCTGGGCGTGGTCGGTATGTCGGTGGGGGTGGCATCGTTTCCTTTTATGTCAAAGCTTTATTCGGAGGGGAAACTCGAAGAACTCAACCGCGCCGTGAACGCCACGTTGAAAGGGCTGCTCATTCCGCTTGTCCCGATTTCCGCCTTGATCATCGCCCAGAGCACGCCGCTTGTCCATTTCCTGTTCTCGCACACGCGACTGCGCGGAGGCGATTTCGAAGCCACCTCAGCCGCCCTGCGGGTGTTTTCCCTCGGCATGTTTGCCTGGGCGATGCAGAATATTCTGGCGCGTGCTTTCTACGCCGCTCGCGACACCATTACGCCTGCCGTCGTGGGTACAGGGATTACTTTCCTTAGCCTCCCCGTGTACTGGTGGCTGGCCCACCACTTCCAGTACCTTGGTCTTGCCTGGGCGAGTTCCCTGGGGATCACTGCTTGCACAGTGATTCTCCTTTTTCTGTTGAATCGCCGCACCCGCAATCGCGAGGCCCGCGCGTTTCTGGTGTTTTTCCTTAAGATTGGCGCGATTTCAGCGGTGGCGGGAGTTGCGTGCTTCAAGCTGAGTAATTGGTTGGGAGCGAGTCTTGGCTGGCAAACCACCCATCAGGCGCTGCTCGTTTTGGTAATCGTGAGTTCAGTTGGTTTGGTGCTGTTGGCGCTCCTCACCAAACTGTTTCGGTTGAGGGAAGTCGAGGACTACCTTAGGAGACTGGCAAAGAGGTGAAATCCGATGGACGAAGTGCTGGCCCCCAACTCCGCACCTGAAATCCAGCAACGCGTGCGATCCGGCCGCATCGGATGGTGGGGACCTCTAGCTCTGACGCCGGCCCGGGCCTGCCTGATTCTGTTGGTGCAAGGCGGATTGGCGGCTGTCCTCTGGCTCCGGGGTAATCCTTCTCCTTGGCGCACTCAGGCGCCGTGGTGGACTGTCTATGCAACCCTCATCGACATCGGATGTCTACTCCTGCTCTGGCGACAGGCGCGGTCGGAAGGTATCCGGCTCGTTGACCTTTTCGGTATCGATCGAGCCCGGCTTCGTTGGGAGGCGCTCTGGGGTCTTGTGCTCTTCCTCATCCTCTTCCCGATCGTGGTGGGGGGCGGCGCGACGCTTGCCTCTTGGCTGGTTTACGGAACTACCCATCTCAGCCCTAAAGGTCTGGCGCCGGGCCTCATCTCCGCGCGCCACCTGCCGCGTTGGGCTGTCTACTACAGCTTGTCTGTCTTCTGGCTCGTCTGGTCGCCCACCGAACAAGCCATTTACCAGGCTTATTGTGCCGCCCGGCTCAAGGCGCTGACCGGCAAGACGTGGGTCACGGTGATGGTGGTCGGGTTCTGGTGGGCCTTCGAGCACAGCCTGTTCCCCTTGGTGCTCGACTGGCGACTCATGCTGTTCCGCTTCCTCCAGTTCTTACCGTTGATCGTGATCATCCAGCTCATCTATCTGCGCACGCGCGACCTCCCCTGCTTGATTTTCATGCAATGGCCCATGGATCTGCTCGCCGCCTGGATGACCCTCAGGCCCTGAGATGCGGGAACTGGCAACATTCCTGCTCTGCGCGGCCTGTGCTGGTGTATGATGCATCTGTGATTAAGCGCTTTTACGTGCACAATTTCCGGTGCTTGGAGAACTTCGAGTTACCCGTTTCGGGCCTCTCGTCCGCCCTACTCATTGGGGATAACGGCTCAGGGAAGACAACTATTGTGCGCGCGCTGTGGATTCTTCGGAGAATCGCGCGGGGTGTGAACGGAGTTGGCGACCTGCTTCGGCCGCAGAATGTCTCTCGCGGACGCGATGACGTGCCTATGCGTTTCGAGTTCGAGATTCTCGTGAAGAGTAAAACGTACGGATACTTGATAGCATTTGAGCTTCCGGTCGGGTCCAAGGAGCTCCGTGTATTGGAAGAACGGCTCTCAGTGGACGGCGACCCCGTTTACACCCGGGAACGTGCAGAGGTCCACCTGGGGAAGGGCCTCCGCGCTAAGTCCGCGACATTCAATATTGCGTCTAATTTAGTGGCCTTGCCCATACTTGAGCAAGAGCCGATTAACGGCCCCTTGTCCATCTTCAAAAGATGGGCCGCTAGCATGCTTATCCTCCGGCCGATTCCTACACGGATCCCGGGCACATCAGCGGGGGAGACCCTAGAGCCGGACATTCAGGTCAAAGATTTCGCTGCTTGGTTTTCTGGCCTACTTGCTTATGCTCCGTCTGCTTACACCAGAATTGATGGGTATTTGAAGCAGTTAATGCCCGACATAAAGGAAGTCCGCAACCCGCGGGTCGGCAAGGACTCTCGAAGCCTATTCGTAGAGTTTTCCAATGAGCGCGGGAGTGCGATCATTCCCTTCGGGGAACTCTCTGACGGCGAAAAGTGCTTCATGATCTGCGCCATGGTTCTCGCCGCGAACGAGGCTTACGGACCGCTGCTTTGTTTCTGGGACGAACCTGACAGCCACCTTGCACCATCCGAAGTTGGGCACTTCGTGATGGCCCTTCGAAAGGCTTTCCAATCCGGCGGTCAATTCATCGCGACCTCCCATAACCTGGAGGCCATCCGTCAGTTTTCCGATGAGAACACGTTTGTCCTCTATAGGAGAAACCATCTCGAGCCCACGATTTTGCGCCGGCTCGCCGATATCCGAGCGAACGGCGATTTCAGCGGAGATCTTGCTGGCGCCCTGGTTCGCGGCGACCTAGAGCCATGAGCGTCAACAGGCATCAACCCCACGTTCTAGTGCTTCCTGAAGACGATGCTAATCGCCAATTGGCAAACGGCTTTCGTTTGGATCCGTATCTCCTGAATTGGAAGATCCAGGTGCTTGAGGAGGCAGGTGGTTGGACTAAGGTTCTTGAGCGGTTCAAGAAAGACCAGCTCGTCGGGATGAATCGTTATCCGGCTCGTTTGATGATTCTGCTTATCGACTTCGATGATCACTCGGAAAGACTCGCCGAAGCCAAGGCCGAGATTCCCGATCAGTTGGCCGAGAGAGTGTTTGTCCTCGGTGCCCTAACTGAGCCCGAAGGCCTCAAGCAGGCGGGTCTTGGGTCTCCTGAACAAATCGGTCTTGGTTTGGCCAAGGACTGTCGCGAGGGTACCGAAACACTTTGGCAGCATCCACTCCTCCGACACAATGATCCCGAGCTTAAACGATTGCTTCAACACGTTCGTCCAATTTTGTTCCCTTCCAACTAACGGCTGGATGTCGCAGGAAGAGTGTAATACTGGTAATGTATTTGCCAGGTGAATTCGCTGCCGGGGTCGATCGTCATGGCGATGAAGGGCTCCATGGCGAGAACGTTGCGCATTGACCAGAAGTTTACAAACGACAGCGGGCGGTCTCCTTGAATCCTCATTCCCGCGCCCACTTTGGGGTTCTCGATGCGAATGTCGTAGTCTTTGGGAGTGTCGCCGAAACCCCGAAACGGGATCTCTACCATTTCCTCATCCTCCAGCGCCTTCGCAAAAACGATGCGGTTCTCCTGAGCCTTGGCCAGGCGCTGGTCAGGCGGCTGAGTGGGGTGAATCGAGAAGGGGAGCGAGATAGAGAAATCGGGACCGGGGGGCTGCTTGTCGAGCACCAGGAAATTGTGATTGTAGACGGTGCTGTGGATCGTACGGCGGCCGGTGTTCTTCAAACTGTGCTCGAGCACCATCTCCGGCTTGCCTTCTTTAAGCCGCACGATCTTGCGGTACACGTAGCCATATCCTGAAGACGGGTCAGTCAACTCCTGCGTGAACTCGACGGAATCGGAGTGCAGTTTGACCGTCCGTTTCCCCGGGTCCACGATCTCATACAGCGTGTACGCATCGTAGCTCGCGCCGACCTTACGAAGCACCCCGACGCCGATTTTAATATAGGTTCCGCCGGCTTCGGCTTCGTTCCATCCGAGGGCTGCGGCGCCGGTCTGGAACTCCTCTACGGGGCCCGAGATGGCACTGGCGGCCCCCGCCACCACTTCCGTTCCCTTGAAAACGTAATCGTGGACGGCCGGGTCGAGCCTGTCAAACCACGGCCCGTAAAAGTTGTGGCCTTCGTATTCGAGGCTGGCGATGACTCCTGACCAGTCAAACCGTGTGCCACGATAATAACCATTCTTAGGATCGGGAAGATATAACTTCACTCGAAGCTTGCCGTTTGAAATCTCGGACTGGGGAATTTCGTTTGCCATAAGTTTGCCTCCGGCCGCAAGGGCGAATACTGCAACTGCTGCCAACATCGTAGCGATTACCGTTCCAAAATGTGAATGCATAATTTCGACTCCCGAACAGGTTTCTAAATATCGTCCCACAAAAGTGGTTTCATCCGATTCCGTCAATGGATTCCCGCTTACGCGGGAATGACGTGTAGTGATGCCGTGCCGCCTGACTCACGTCGCCCCCGCGAAAGCGGGGGCCCATTGCTCCCCAACCCCGAGCCCCCAGCATCCAGCCCCTAGTCAACGGCCGGGGCGAGGGGCGGAATCAGCAAGAGCCGGGGGCGAGTTAAATACTCCTGCTGGTAACGCCGGTAATCGTCGCCCGAAGGCGCGTGGTCAGTTGCGCCGGGTGGGTAGTTCGCCATTCCGTGGAAGGGCAACGGCTGGACGGTTGCGGAAAAAGCGGTGTTGGGCTCGCCGTCCTTCGCCCAGCCGTTCGTATAAAGAAAGAACTCGCGCGCCCAACCGGGCTGGAGGGCGGGGAGGTTTCCGGCATCGAAGCTCACCGTAATTTCGTCGCCCGGCGCCATCACCACCAACTGATTGTCAGCGCGAGTCAGCAGCTTCTCTACCGGGCCATAACGTGTGTATTTACCAAGCAAGGGATTCCACGGAGCGATGGCAAGCACGTTTTTGTAATCGAAAGAATCGGGGCGATGGTGTTCCGGATCGCTGGCAGGGGCGGAGAATCCGCGGTAATGCAGGTCCGCGGAGAGGAGCGGAAGCTCGGCCGGAGCAGGCGCCGGGGCATCGTCCAATGAGAAAAAGATCTGGTCCCAGTAGACGCAGAGGTTGGTGGCGATGCGCACATGGTGGTCGGAGGTGAGGAACTTGCCGGTTAAGTCGACTCGCATGGTACGGCGCGTGCCGCTCGGCAGGCCCATATCCGGAATCACGGTTTCCCATTCGCCCCGCGCGTTGCGAACTTGCAGGTAAGGAGAAATCAGTTCGGTCTGCTTATTGGACATCAAGGCGCGCGAACCGTTCGAATCCGTCCAGTACACCCAACCGTTCAACCACAGTGCAGCACGCGCGGAAGCCGGCAAGTCTCCCAAATCCAGCGTAAGCGAGTGAGACTCGGCGAGGCCAAGGATGCGATGGCGAGCGAAATCGCTGGGATACTCACCATCCTGCTTCAAGAGCAAGGGCAGGACGTCGCGGCCCCGATCGTCAACCGCCGAAATCGGGAAGCGCTTTTCGCGCACGGAATAGAGCGCCGGAGGCTGAGGCGAAGAGGCATAAATCTCGTTCGAGTAGATCTCCTGGCCGGCAGGGTGGTCTACTGCCAAGAGTCGAAGCTGATCAAAGAAATCAGCTTCCCTCAATTCGTCGGTGAGTTGAAAAACGTACCGGCCGTTCTGGGCCTGCAGGTCATGCGGCAGGCGCACGAACTCCTCAGGGAAGGGTTTGATGCGAGTTCCGTCCGGGTTAAGCTCGCCGAGCGGGCCCGTGCCCAGAACATCCGTGACAAACACATAACGCTCGCCATTCCAGGCGTAAAGCAGGGGGCAGGAGGTGGCCAGACGTTCGGACTCCCGGACGTCAATCGGCTTGTCGGTGGGCACGTCAATCCAGTTTTGGATGACCGCGTTGGGCCAGGTGACGCGCACCACATCAACCTGGGAGAGGTTTCCGGTAAAAACCCGGATGGGATTTCCCGTGACCACAATCTTGTTGTAATAGTTGCCTGCTTTGACTTCGACCAGACTGCCGATTCCTTCCGCGTTGCTTTTGTAACCGATCATCTTCACTTCCAACCAGTGCGGCGTGGGACCTTCTTCTTCATAGGCGAGCAATTGACCGTTGGTGGCGAGCCCCACCAAGTCCAATTTGCCGGGATTGCTCAACCACGTGGGGCTGAGCGTGGCAACGGTACTTGCCGTGCCGGGCGGGATGCTGATGTTTCCCTCCCGGAACTTGCCGAATTGGTTGACGAGCAGACGCCACTTGCCTCCCGCATCGCGGGTAAGCAGATCCCCAAAGCTGTCCCCGTTCACATCCACCACCGTGCCGCGAAATCCAAAGATACCCGCCGGGGCGGAAATAGGCGGAAGCGAAGCAAGAGGAGTGAATTTCCAATCGCCCCGGTTCATCAGCACCTGATAGCCTTTGGGTCCCCAAAGGGCCAAATCGAATCGGCCATCATGGTTGAAATCCGCCACTTGCGCGGCGTAGGCCACCCAATGGGCAAACGCAGGCTCTGCCTCGGCGGTTCGGTTCACAAACTTGTCCTCGCCCAGGTTTGCGTAAAGCAGAGGCGGGCCGTCGTCACGGTAAAAACAGAGATCGGTGTAGCCATCGTTATCGAAGTCCGCGAAGACTGCACCGCGCATGCGTCCCTTGGCCGAGGCCAGCCCTGAAGAGGGAGTGGCCTCTGTGAAAGTGCCGTCGCCATTGTTGCGATAAAAGCGTGTCGTGCCGGCGGCGAAATCGTTGGGGAAAACGAAAGAGTCTTTCTTGGGCGGATCGTTCAGGTTCGTGTAGGCCGTGACCACCAGGTCGAGAAAGCCGTCGACGTCGGCGTCGAAAAGCACCGCTTGGGTGTCAAGCTCGCCGGGAGTCGGATACAGGCCCGCTTTCTCTGTTTCATCCTGGAAAACCCCATCACCCATATTCCGATAGAGCCGCACGCCGTCCAGGCCGGCCACGAAAAGGCTGGGTTTACCGCTGTTGTTATAGTCGGCAAAGGTGGCGGACAGGGTAGCGCCCGGCCCGGCCACGCCCGCCTTGTCCGTGACTTCAGTGAACGTCCCGTCGCCATTGTTGTGCAGGAGATGGTTGGAGCCGCCGGGGTTGACCACATAGATGTCCAAGTGACCATCGCCGTCATAATCGCCGAACGTCAGGGAAGGCCCGAAGAGAGGAACGAGACTCCGCCGCGCATAATCGAGAGAATAATCTGCCGCTTTAATCTGAACTTGAGAGTCCGCCGGAACGCTTTGCTGGGTCGGCAACGTCAGGCCCAGGCGCCCGGTGATGTCAGCAAAGGTCGCTCGTTCGAGGCGCCTGCTTGGTCCGGGCTCCGAAGGCGGCAGTGCAGGCAGAAGCACGGCTCCGTATTTGCCTCCTTCCAGAGCGGGGTTCTGGAGCGAAATACTAGGGACTTTGTCTCGCATCTTTTCGTGAACCTTCAGGGCTTTCGCCGCGTCCGCGTCGCGTTTCAGGCGGACATAGGTGGTGAAGGTGTGGAATAAGGCCGCGACGTAGAAGTTCTGCCCTTTGCCGAAACCCATATTGAGAACGTGCTCCCACGCCTCCCGCGCATCCTCCAAGCGCTTCTCAGCGAAGTAGACTTCTCCAAGATTGAACCAAGCGGCAGGGTCTTCCGGGTCGGCGGCAATAACCCGCTTGAGAGCCACGTCCGCATCCGGATAGCGAAGCTCGCGCTTGTAAAGGATGCCCAGGTTGTAATCGACGGCTACGAGCTTGGGGTCCATCTGCCGGGCGGTCGTCAACTCGCCAAAAGCTTCGTCCAGCTTGTTGGCCTGCATCAGAGAAAGGCCGAGGTCAAAGTGATCGGTGGCCAGGGCCTTCCCCGAAGCCACGATCTCCTGAAACTGCTCGATCGCCTCGGTGTATTTGCCCTGCTCGTAATAGGCCTTGCCGATATTACGTTGGGTTTGAACAGGCGCTCCTGCCCCGGAACTCTTGCCGGCAGGCTTCGAATCAGCCGGCTTTCCCCTTTGCGGGCTTTCCAAACCAGGCCGGGCGGCGGTGAGACAGGAAGCGAGAGTCAAAGCGACCATCAGGCAGAAGCGCAGCACGCTGGATAGGTTTTGGTTCATGAGTTTTCCGATTCAGAATCAGGGTTCAGGGATTCCCTCACCCTCTCGCATTCCCCTCTTCGCTGGAAAGGGGCTTACGGGGTGGTAGTCCGCAATTCAGTTGCTCACCGTGCGAACGGCTATTATACAACGCGGCCCTGCTGCGCGAGACGCAGATTAAGCTCTTTCTTCACCACCTTGCAGGCCGGTCGACAACCAAATCCGGATGGTCGCGGCGGAAGGTCTCCGCGATGTGGCAGGACCAGCAAACGGGCGAGTGAGTATGGAAAACCTCGGGCAGTTTCTCGGGGGCGATCTTATCCCAATAAAGGGTCTTTTTGTCCGTATTCAGAAGCGCCGGCACGTGCCCCACCCATTGCTCGGCCGTGTCCACCGGCTTGCCGCAGATGACACAGGTCTTGCCGGCATACCAGTCGGCGACGATGCGTCGAACCAGGCAGTCTTGCGGCGCTACTTCGATCTGTTTCAAACATTCCTGGCCGCATCCCTGCCGTTCCGGCCAGCGGGAACACTCGCTCAAGCGAAGCTGCGGTGTGCCGAATACCGCATCCTTCGCCAGATGCAGGGCGTCTAAATCCACTGCTGCAGGGCGCTCGGTCTCAGGGCAGGTGACCAGCCTCTTCCCGCGCAACTTGAAATAGGCCCGAAGGCTTCGGAACGCTAAGTACCCGACAGTAAGTGCCATAAGCGCTATGACGACGAAAATAAGTCCCGTACTCATAATTGCCTCCTTCATTTACAGACATTCCCGGTTCGTCTGTCGATTCTTAGAACGCGGCAAGGTAGTTGCCACTTTGGAATCGCGTCGAGACAGGATTGAGGACATTGGGAAGGAAGGCGGCCGCTTCGCTGCGGCACTCGACCTCGCCAGTTTGCAGAGCGGTCCTTTGTTTTCATAGACATTCTCGCTTTGTTCCCCGATTTTTGGAGTGCGGCAGGGTAGATGCCACCCTGGAATCACGGCGAGACAGGATTGGGCACATTGGGAAGGAAGGCGGCAGCTTCGCTGCGGCACTCGACCTCGCCAGTTTGCAGAGCGGTCCTTTGTTTTCATAGACATTCTCGCTTTGTTCCCTCGATTTTAGAGTGAAGCAGCGAAGTTGGCCCGTTGCAATGAGGCCGCGAGGGGTCTGGGACGGCGGAGAACCACTGACATTCTGTCCGGCTTGGAGGCAGACCGGCGAATCATCCGGAGATGTCCATGCGTTCATGGCAAAACAACTCAACCCCACTCTCTAGCCTATCATAATAAGCGTAATTTGTCAAGGACTTTTTTTGAGGGCATCCGGGGCCGGTTGGGGTAGAATAGGACTTCTGGGCAGATTGGTTCAGGATCCAAGGCCGCTAACTCAACTCTCGCGAGAGGTTCAGCACCTCAATTCAGCCGAGATGCCCATAAAGACACGCAACCAGCTACCGAGTCTGCTACTCAGGAGGATGACACAGTGAAAAAACTGGTGATGGCTGTTTTGATGGTGGTGTTCTGCCTGCCTGCCGAGTTTCTTCAGGCCAAAGAGGCTACTAAGATCGATGACCGGCTGGAAAGCGCTGCCGTGGCGCTGTACGAAATCATGAAGACGCCCGAGAACTCGATCCCGAGAGACTTGCTCGACCGGTCGGTGTGCGTAGGCATAGTTCCCGGAGAGAAGAAAGGGGCTTTCATTGTCGGCGGAACCTACGGGCGCGGCGTGGTGGTATGCAGAAGGCACGGCGACGGCCCCTGGGGCGCGCCTTCGATGATTGCCGTGCACGGAGGCAGCTTTGGGTTTCAGTGGGGAGGAACGGAGACCGACGTGGTTCTTGTGGTAATGAATCCAAGCGGGATTCGGAGATTGCTCAAAAGTAAGGGCGAGCTTGGCGCAGATGTCTCGGTGGCGGCTGGGCCGGTCGGGCGCCAAGCTTCCGCTGACACGGATCTGATGATGACCGCGGAGATCCTGGCTTATTCCCGGTCGCGGGGCCTGTTCGCCGGCATCTCTTTAAAGGGAGCTGCCGTTACTACGGATAGCGAGGCCAACTCGCGACTGTATGGCCACCCGGTGGACCCCTCGGAACTTCTGGTCCAAGGCAAGGGCGAGATCCCTGCCCCTGCTAAATCCCTCATCGGCGAGCTCGAGAAGTATTCACCTCATGGCGGGATATCGTTTGTCAACACTCAACCGCCGCCACCAACAAAGTAACCGGTCGCTTAACGACGGGCCGCAGGGGCCGTTTGTGAATCGTCCCTGCGCGCCCGGGTTCTTCGTGCTGCTCTCCGAAGTGCGCCTCGCACTGTCAAGCCTTGCCAACACCTCCCGTGCAGCGTTGGAGTGTCACCTCGAGTTGTGCTAGGATGGGGAATTGCTTCGCGACCGGCAAGGCGCGCCTAATGCCGGTCCCAAACTCTCAAGGAGTTCCCGGTGAGAATTTACGACGGACAAGATATTCGCAACGTTGCACTCATA
>Ga0326727_10001542_pt1 | contig 84600 bp, 67 predicted proteins | sample MB2enrmetagenome_FD_207643 | JGI IMG/M metagenome (GOLD analysis project Ga0326727, IMG submission 207643) | Lab enriched peat soil microbial communities from McLean, Ithaca, NY, United States - MB29MY | ecosystem: Environmental > Terrestrial > Soil > Wetlands > Peat | place: USA: New York... | reverse complement strand
CTCTTCATGCTGCGGCAGCTAGAGGCATGCTTTTTACGAGTCATTCGCAATTCTATTTTTCTGCGGCCGGTTTCGTGCCCTATGCTGTAGACAATGCGATTTTTCCCGCATCTCCGGACAATCCGAGCTTCGCTCTCTCTCCTTTGCCTGTCGGCTCTTGCGTTTGCCGACGCTCGTGCTCAATCTCCCGCCATCACCCTCGTTCCCGCGGTGGTCGTGGCCGGCGCCCCGGAACTGATTCACGTCTCTGCATCGGGCGCTGCCGCCATCGACGGCGAGTGGCTCGACCGCAAGCTGGAGTTCTTTCGCGGGCGCGATGGCCACGAGTGGTTTGCCCTGGCCGGCGTGGATGTAGACGCGCCCGTCGGGCCGTCTGCGTTCAAGATAACCATCCGCGACACAAAAGGCGGTACGCGCGACCTCAGCCGAGCCATCCGCATTCGTCCCGCCCACTACCCCACCACCTCGCTCACCGTCGCGCCGGAGTTTGTCCAACCCGGACCCGAGGCGCTCAAGCAGATCGATGCCGACCAGCTCCTGACGCAAAAGGTCTATGCCTCCAGCGCGCTGAAACCTCTATGGCAGGGAAACTTCCGAGCGCCGGTGGACTCTCCGCAATCCGAGCGCTTCGGCACCCGCCGCATCTTCAACGGCACTCTGGCAAGCAATCATAAGGGTCTGGATTTTCGCGCTCCGCCGGGTACGCCGGTGCGCGCCGGCAACAGCGGCGTCGTGGTGCTGGCCCAGCCGCTCTACTACGCGGGCAACACCGTGATCATCGACCATGGACTGGGGCTTTTCACCCTGTACATGCACCTCAGCCGGATTTCCGTCCGCGAGGGCCAGCATGTCGTGCGCGGCCAAAAGCTGGGCTTGAGCGGCGCCACTGGCCGCGTCACCGGACCCCACCTGCACTGGGCCGTCCGCTGGCAGGGCGCCTACCTCGACCCCGCCAAGCTCCTCCGCCTCGACCTCTCCGCGGCGCGCTAAAGCTTTTTCATAGATAGTGAAAGATCTGGGTGCCCCACCCTCGCCGCGTCTTTGTTTTTGCGGCTAGGGTGGGATAATAAGATGCCCTGTTTCCAGGGACATTGAAATCTCATAAGCTTCAGACCGTTGCCTATTGCGCCTCAAGCATAGGTTCTGTGGCCGCATTCACTCCCGCCGCTTTCTCTTCCCGCAGCGCCTTATAAGCCCGGTAGACAAACCACCCCATGTACCACCCATCGATATATTTGTATGGCGTCTCGCCGGTGGTGTAGTGGCCGCAGGGCAAAACGCGGCGCTCGAAGTTCAACCCGATGCGCTGGAAAGCCTCCACCACCTGAAGCGAGTACTCCTTGGGAAAGGTCAGATCGTAGTTCGCGTAGACCAGAAGCACTTTTTTTCGCGCTCCATCCACTTCCGCGCGCATGATCTTGTCGTAGTAGCTGCACGGGCTGACAGCTGCCCACAGCGCCCGCACCCGGTCTTGGTTCAGTCCCGCCTCTTCCAGCGCCTGCTTCACGTGGCGCGTGCTCTGCCCGGCCCAGGTCACGTCGCCGAAGGCCGTCGACGCATGGTTGAAAGCGTTCACCCTGAGCCGCTTGTCGTGCGCGCTGGCCAGAAACGCGTAGCACGATCCCAGGCTGGTTCCCAGCACGCCGAAGTGCTCGTAGCCCTGCTCCTCCAGCCAATCCAGGCAGCAGCGAATATCCACCACCGCCTGCCGGCACGCAGAAATCGTCCGCCCGATATTCGCGCTCACCGCGTAGTCCGAGCGCTCCAACTCCACCGGCCGCCGAATGTCGTGATAAGGCTTGGAAAGCCGTAGCGCCGAGATCCCCATCTTGTTGAAGATCGCGCACAGCGAATTGTGGCTGAAGGCGTCGGCATTCCATTGCGGCATCACCACGATGGCCTGCTTGGGCCGCTTGGGATCTTTATGCTCTGGCGCCGGGTACCAGCGCGCATTCGCCAGGTTGTTCTCCGGGAATGGCGTCTGCTCCGGCGAGGTGAAGCGCAGAAACTGCGCTCTCGGAATCTTTCCCTCCGCGGCCTGCTGCCTGATCGCCGCGGCCTGAGCCAGCGTTTCCGGGCGCACGTTGGTGGGAAACAGCTCCGGGTGCCGCTCTTCCAGGCGGAAGTCGGTGGGCCGCTTGTAGCCGAAGAAGGCGTCGCTGTGGCGGATCAAATACTGATTAATCAGCACCATGGCGGCCTCGGCCAGTGCGGGATCGCTTACAATCTCCGGTCCCGGCAGTGCCTCCTCAAAGCCGTGCTCGCGCAAAAACGGCTCAATCCAATCGAAGCCCCACTCCAGAGGGCGCACCACGCGATTCTCGTCGCGCGTGGTCAGCCGCGTCTCCCACTCGTACATCCAGCGCGCATATTTCTTTCTAAACATGGGTTTAATTCAATTTTACCAGCGCGGGTGTCACAGCGAAGTGGATGCAAGATGAATCGGGTGCCCCACCTTTGGCGCGTAGCCAGGGTCCCCGGTGACTCGAGGTCACCAACGAGTGATCTTTGCTCGTTGGGGTGAGGGGATTGGTATTCGTCGCTGGTGTGGATGGGCGACTAACATGGGATATCTATAGCTGTTTAATAGGAAGGGAATCCAGGAATCTCAACCGCCCCAAATCTCAACCCGTCTCTCCTCGAACTGCGACCGTATCCCCCAGAAAGACAGCCACAACAGGCTGAGCAACGTGATCAGCGCGATAATGCCCAGCGACATCACGCAATACTGGCACCATACCATCAGTATGTCTTTCTCGATGTGGGCGAGATAGAGCGCGAACCCCAGCCCGATGAGCGAAGAAAAAAATACCATCGCCCGTTGTCCCAGCAACGCCAGGAGCGCCAGCGCCAGGTAGCCTGCAATCCCGATCGTCGATACCGGCACTCCATTGATCTCGGAGTACGGGCTGTGGTTCACGATGTCGCAGTCCCACTTCTCATTGATGGAACAGGGGTGAGTCTCGGTCGAGTAATGTAAGTGCAGGGTCAGCACGGATACCCACACGCCCGCCAGGGCAAGGATTGTTATTAAATAGCGCACACTTTATTGGACGCACGACCGGCGAATAGGTCGCAGATTACTATGAACAGATGCGTTCGCTATCCGGCGCCGAAGGACGCCAGCCCCACCGCGGGGGTCGTGTAGCCTTATTTGGGGGCAGATTCGACCCGCCCCACCTCGGCCATCTCGGGGTGGCGCGCGTGGCCCGGCAGGCGCTCGGCCTTGATACTGTGCTATTTGCGCCCGTGGGCGCGCAGCTGCTCAAGCCTTCCGTCCCGCCCGCTTCAGCGCAAGATACTCCGCCCCCGCCCATCCCAGTCCCAGCAGCGTAATCACCGCAATCACCGCCTGCGATATCACGCAATATAGGCACCATACCTGCAATACGTACTCTTCAATAAACGTAAGCCGCAACGCAAAGCCGAGCCCCACGAGAGCAAACAAAAACACGAGTGCACGCTGCCTTACGAGCGCCAGCACTGCCAGCACCAGGTAGCCGGCAATCCCGATCGCCGCCACTGGCACTCGCGCAATCTCCGCAAACGGGCTGTGATTAACGATCCCGCAGTCCCACTTCTCGTTGATCGAGCAAGGCTGTGTGTCCGTGCAGTAATGCACATGCAGCGCCAGCGCGGAAACCGTCACGCCGGCCAGGGCCAGCATTGCAATCAAGTAGCGCATTGGTTCCAATGCTACCAGACGGCCTCGCGCGCATTACCATGGACATATGGACCAGCAAGCCCGAGGCGGCCCGCTCGTAGCCTTTTTTGGAGGCAGTTTCGACCCGCCCCACCTCGGCCATCTCGGGGTAGCGCGTGCCGCCCGGGAGGCGCTCGGCCTGGATACCGTGCTTTTTGCGCCCGTGGGTACGCAGCCCCTTAAGCCGCGGGGCACGGAGGCCGCCTTTGAAGACCGCCTGGCTATGACCCGTTTGGCCATTGCCGCCGAGCCTGGCTTTGCTCTCTCCCTGGCCGATGCCCCCAAGCCATCCGGCGCCCCCAACTATACGCTGGAGACGCTCATCGCCCTGCGTGCCCAGCTGCCCCCCGGGAACGCCCTTTTTTGCCTCATGGGCGCCGACTCATTTACCGGTTTCTGCCGCTGGCATCGCGCCGCCGAGATCCCCTTTGTCGCGCCCTTGATCGTCGCTTCCCGCCCCGGCCAGCCTTTGGACAACCTCGACTCCGCTCTACCCCAAAGCCTGTCGATTGAAGCCGTTCCCGCCCCGGACGATCTGGCCGAAGAATCGTATGCTTCGGCGAAGGAGACGGAGGGAGGCGGGGGTTTTACAGGCTGCGGAAAAACTCGAAATCGAACTAGCTTTGTATCAGGGCACGACTTCAGTCGTGCCGTAAGTGCCTCAAAACAAATGCGGGCTTTAGCCCCTGAGGGAAGCTTTTCGGCGAAAGCCATCGCCCTTCGCCGCTACATCCTGCGCAATCCCGCTGGCCGGCAAACCCCTTTCTACCTGCTCCCCGGCCTGCATTTCGACATCAGCGCCTCCGATATTCGTGAACAAATCCGCCTTTCCCAGACATCTCCGGCCGCGTCCCCTGCTCAAAATCCGCACTCCGCCCTCATTCCCCCTCCCGTTTTGGACTACATTCGCACACACCACCTCTATCGCTGACTTGCCCCGCCCCCTTTGAAGGGCTACGATGAAGCTCGGAGATCAATCACAACGAATGACGACTGAAACCAAGCAGCAAACCCGCAATCTGGTGCAGGCCGCCGCCGCGGTCTGCGAAGAGAAAAAAGGCCTCGACACACGCATCCTCGAGCTTGACCCCATCGACTCCGGCCTCTCCGACTTCTTCCTCGTCACCTCGGCCTCGAACGACCGCCAGGCCATCGCTATTGCCGACGAGATCGAAGACCGCCTCAAAAAAAATTTCGGCGTCTTCCCCAACTCCGTCGAGGGACGCCGTCTCGGCCAGTGGATTCTCCTCGACTACGTGGACTTTGTCGTCCACGTCTTCCTCGCCGAACGCCGCGCCTTCTACGACATTGAGCGCCTGCGTAAATCCGCCAAGCCCCTCACCCCCGCCGAGTTTGACGCCGAACTCAAAGCCGCGCTTTCCGCAAAGACTCTCGCCGCCCGCAAGAAGGCTTCTGCAAAGCCCAAACAGCCCGTCACCAAGGCCAGATTCAAGCCCAGGCCCAAGAAGCTCGCAGTGAAGGCCGTCGCCAAGGCCAAACAAGCAGCCGCAAAGCATGCGCCCAGGGCGAAGAAGGCCGCCGCCAGAAAGTCTGCCGCGAAAAAGGCCGCGGCTAAGAAAATCCCTGCCAAGAAGCCTGCCGCAAAGAAGGGCTCGGGGAAGAAATCCTGAGTTTGTCTTTTACTCCGGCGGATTGCGGGAGCTTTTATCGGCTCTATTTGCTCATCAACAACAAAGGGCGCCCCGAAAGGCGCCCCTTGTGCTGCTTGCTGCTTGGGTTTAGAAGTTGAACTTCAAGCCATATTCAATCACGCGGGCTACACCTTGGCCGAAGACGCCGGAGCCGTTGCCGTTGCGCATTGCAGTGCGGTTGTACGGACTGCCTAATGATGTATCTGTACCGTTAGGCGTTCCTGGCTCTTGGCTGCTGTAGAGATTTCCCCCTGTGCCTCCAACGACGCCATATGCACCGAAGTTGCTGAAATTGAAGAGGTTGAATGCGCTGATAGTTGGTTCCACAGAGATGCCTCCGCCCAGCCAGGGCAGCTTGCTCGGCCGGCCGAGGGTCAGGTCGAAGGTGCGCATATTGCCGTTGCCGGCGTTGTTCGTGGGAGGCGCGGCGATGGAGCGCGTTACCGCACCCAACTCGGTCATTTCTGCTGAAGTCATCAACCCGTTACTCACCAGCGCCTGGCCAGCCGGTGTTAATTTATGCGCGCCGGCGAGGTTGTAGTTGGCAATCACGCCAGACAGATCCTTGGGCTTGATCGACCGCATGAAGGCGCCGTTCTTATAGCCGGGCAGGATGTCTCTGATGGTTCCGTCGCCGGTGATGTCGGACATGTATATCTCGCCCGTGGTATTGCCTTGGTTATCCAGGAAGAGAGTCGTTGGCAACGCCGAGAAGTAGTGGCCGATAAAGTCGGTGGTGATGCCGCCAGCCCACTTAAAGGTGCCGCCGTAGGAGAGCATGTGCGTGCGGTCGGTGCCGGCGGGGCCTATATAGCCCAGCGGGTTCTTCCAATCCACGGGATTGGGAGTGAAGTTCTGGTCCGTGCCGCCGGAACTGACGAAGCGCGATAGCGCATACGATACCTCAAAGTTGGAGGCCTTGAGGCCGGGTAGCGGTACGCGCGTGCTTTGGCGCATGTTGAGTTGCAGGCCATTATAGAGCGACTTGCCGCCGGGATAGTTGTAGTACATGGAGCCGAAGGACGGATTGATGCCAGGGAAGGCTGCCCCGGTGTCCGCCGTAAGTCCAGTGAGCGATCCCAATGGAGTGTTCGCGCCAAGAGCGGCTGGTCCGCTGCTCAGGAATGGTCCGTTGCCCGAATCCAGTCCGAAGCTGGCAAAGGTGCTCATGGTAGCCGGGAAGGGGGTAGGAGGAGGATTGCCCCCGGAAGCAGAAGGCGAACACTGTGCTATTGCCGCATCGATCGTGGTGACGTTGCAATATGCAAGCGTATTGCTGATTGCTTTCTGCGCCGCTTTCAGTTCCAGCGTACTGGCATCGCCGACATGGTTCTTGTCGATCAATACCATGAAGTGCTCGCCAATGTTGCGGATATAGTCGGCAGTGAAAATACCGCCCCTCCAGAACTCGTGCTGAATACCGACGTTGATCTGGATCGAGCGCGGTGTCTGGTAGTTGGGCGCATAAAGGATATAGCTGCCAGAATGTTGGTTGTTGCCGCCAACGGACAACGTCTGGGCTACGTAACCAGAGTTCGCGCCTGCACCCACCTTGGCAGTGGCGGATTGGTAGGACTTCGACAGTTCGACGATGTAAGGTGCCGCCTGGCAGATGGGCATCGCCGTACCTGAAGCGAATGAGTCAAAGACCTGGGAGAGCAACATCGTACCACCGGGTCCTAGAGGTGCAACAGTGTTTCCTGTGCTCGTGCAGGCGGTTGAGGGCGCTTGGTATGGGAATGAACTGACCACAGTCCCGTCGGGCTGGGCCCACGACGTGGTCCCGGTATTGACGGGAGGATAGGTAAGGAAGAGACCCTTGGCTAGCTTGGCTGGGCGATCCCAGAGCATATTGTTGAAGATGTTGTTTTCATAGTAGAGGCCCAGGCCGCCGCGGATCACGGTCTTGCCGTTCCCCTTCAGACTATATGCAAAGCCGGCCTTCGGACCGAAGTTTAGGTTCGGTTGACGAACGCTGTTGCCCAGTCCCGTCTCCAGAGCATCAAGCAGGTTGCCGGTGGTGCAGGGCGAGGCTGTGCCTATTAATGTTACCGCGGCGGAGCAGGGAATCGGAGCCATATCGGCGTCGCTGCGGCCTGTGTCGCGAGAGTAGCGCAGGCCGTAGTTGATAGTCAGTTTGCTGGAGACCTTCCAGGTGTCGCCGATGTAAAGTCCCATGCGCCAGGACATCTGGCCGCCGCCGCCGAATCCAAATTCTGGAATTTCGGTGCTGGAGCCCAAACCGTTGCCCATCGTCACACCGGAAAGGGAGTAATCCAATGGGTTGCTGGCCTGCTTAGCGCCCCCGAGCGGACCGTCACCGAAATCGGCGCTGATCTGCGGGCCAAATCCAAAGAAGCTGGCATAGCCGCCGTTCAGAATGCGGTTCGTGCTGACGCCGAAGTTAATGGTGTGTGTCTTGTAGGTGACGCTGCCATCATAACGAAACTGCTTGTCGGATTGATAGGTCTGTTGCGGCGCCAATAAGTTGGGGCCTGTGATCAGGTTTTCGATGAAGAATTCACCGCCCGGAGTCAGGTTCTCAAGGCCTGCGGACTCGTCCGCAATTTGGTTGTGGAATTTTAGATAGCTGCCGCGCAGGCTGTGCGTGAATTTGCCCGTGAGGAAGTCGGCGCCGCCTGCGATGGCCGGGGTGTTGTCCTTGTTGCCGTAGCGCGAAAATCCGTAGCCGAAAGTGGCATCGTTCAGGTTGTCTTCGTATGCGATGCGGGCAAACATGTGGACGCCCTTGGGCGCGTTGTAGTCCATCCTGGAGACATAGTAATTGTCGCGGAACGGAGTAGTATAGCTGCCACTATAGGCGCTAAAGGGGTCTAACACCGCGTAGAAGTTGTTGGAGTCCTGCTTGACGCGTTCTGCGCTTCCAAAAAGAAATAGTTTGTCCTTGAGTACCGGCCCGCCCAGGCGTCCGCCCATCTGGTTGCGCTGAAAGGGGAGATTTGAACCGCCGGGCATGGCGGCTGCGCCTGTCCGCTCATCGCGGAAGAGCCCGAAGCCCTGTCCGTGAAACTTGTTGGTGCCCGCTCGCGTGCTGACGGCAACCGCGCCGGAGCTGGTCAACTCGTTGGAGATGTCCAGCGAGGAGCGGCTGATATTGAACTCTTCAATGGAACCCTGGCTTACATTCAGCGTTGTGGTGCCAACGGTCTCGTCCGAGATATCCTGTCCATCCAACAGGATGCGCGCCGTGCGCCCGTTTACGCCGTTAAAGGAGATGGAGGAGTAGCCGGCCTTAGTGGGGTCGAAGGTCTCGCCGCTCTGCAACTGCACGCCCGGCTCCAACTGCGACAGATCGAGGAAGTTGCGTCCGCTGATCGGCAGGGTGTCGATCTGCTGCGCCGTCAGTACGCCCTCAACGGTGGACTGAATCGTATTGACCTGAAGCATTTCGGTGCTCACCATGACTGTCTCGGTCGCTGAGCCCACCTTCATCTTCATGTCGCCGTTGGAGGTGATTCCGATCTGCACCGTCAATGTGGTCGTGGTCTTGGCGAAGCCCGGAGCCGTAACCGAAACCTGATACTGACCGGGAATAAGGGACGCGACGCTGTAAAAGCCTGACGAGTCCGCAGTCAGTATTTTCTTTGCTCCCGTCGCCAGACTGGTAACCGTGATTTGCGCTCGTGGCAGAATAGCGCCCTGTGGGTCGCTGATCGTGCCCTGGATGGCGCCGGAGGCTGTCGTAGCTTGCGCATGAGCGGCCTGTTGCAGCACGGGAGTTGCGAGTAGGAACGCTAGGACTACCCCAAGGGTGAGCATTGCAACCTGAAACCGGAATAATTTCATTGACTTCCTCCAAAAAAATCAGTGGGGGCCGGATGCCGTTCTGGCAGCTTCTCAACCCGCTTGGTGTGCTCTTGCGTCTCGTCCGGGGCGTATAGACAATATCCCAATATGGCGAGGCAGGACTTGTGGATGAATTAGCAGTTAAAGGGCCATTCCGAAATGGTCATCTAATATTTTTTTCCGTTGAAAATAAATGACTTATCTCTACTAGCGCCCTATTTCCGCTTGCTCGTCATATCGCGATATATGAAAAATAGTAGATTGTCCGCAATGAACTCCAAAAATATACACTTATGTCTCTTTTTGTACAGTTACGTGACAATATCTATACACCCTGCTTCCCCTGCCACATGCCAGGCAAAGGCCGCCCATTGCTGCAAAATCTGCTTCTTCCATGCATCCTCGCTCGCCGTGGAGTATTCTGCTCCCCATGAACCTTACCTTGGCGCATATCGGCCCGCGCCCCGCCGCAAAGGACGAATTCCAGGCCCTCACGGCGCTTTATCTGGGGCGCTGCTCGAAATATGCGCGATGCAACGCAGATTCCTTCCGAACCGAGAAGGCGCTCCTCGATTGGTTCGATCGCCAGATGGGTCGCACGCCCGTAGTGGCCGTCCTGCTCGACAGCCGCGGCCGACAGATGACTTCCGAAAGCTTTGCTGCTTGGCTGGGCGCCCGCCGCGACCAGGGAACACAGCACCTTGTCTTCGCCGTGGGGCCTGCGAACGGTTGGTCCGAGGCCGCCCGTACGAGAGCGCATCTGCTGCTCTCGCTCGGTCCCATGACCATGGCACACGCCCTGGCGCGCCTCGCCATCGCCGAGCAGATATACCGCGCCTTCACCATTCTCTCCGGCCATCCCTACCACGGTGCGCACTGAGTGTGCGCAGCCAACCGCGAACAGCTTACAGCCATCAGTTTCCGCGCGCCAACTAGGGCTGATAGCTGAAGGCTGTAAGCTGTAAGCTGTGACCACCGATTCCCGCAAAGGACTTCTCCTCATCAACACCGGCCCCGGTAAAGGCAAGACCACCGCCGCCATGGGCACCGCCCTGCGCGCCGTCGGCAACGGCATGAGGGTGCTGATGATTCAGTTCCTCAAAGGCTCCTGGCACTACGGCGAGCTCGACGCGGTCCTGGCCTTCGGCTCCAACTTTGTGCTCAAGCAGATGGGCCGCGGCTTTGTGAAGGTGGGTGGCGCGGAAACCGATCCCGAGGACATTCGCCTGGTCCAGGCAGCCTGGGCCGAGGCGCGCGAGGCCATTGACTCCGGCCTGTGGGACATGGTGGTGCTCGACGAGATTAACTACGCCATCAGCTACGGCATGTTGGACGCCGCGGTAGTCGCCGAGGCACTGCGCTTGCGCCCGGAGATGGTGCACGTCATCCTCACCGGACGCAACGCTCATCCCCTGCTCGTCGAACTGGCCGATACCGTGACCGAAATGCGCGAGGTGAAACACGCATACCAGAAAGGCATCCTGGCCCAGCGCGGAATAGAATACTGACTGAAGGCAGTTATCAGCCGACAGCTATCAGCCATCAGTTCCCCGTAGGCCGAATCGTGCAGTCAACTCTTTACTGTCCGGTGTTAGCTGATAGCTGACTGCTGATAGCTGATTTTCCGAGGTCGCATGTCCTGGTTCAAGCGTGAAGGTGGAGAGTACGGCCCCGGCCTCAGGGGCGCTGCGGCCGAGTCCCGCGTGCGCACCGAAGGATTGTGGATCAAGTGCGAGTCCTGCCGGGCGCCCCTCTGGAAGGCCGATCTCTTCGCCAATCTCAACGTCTGCCCCAAATGCCAGCATCACTTCCGCATCAGCGCCCGCCAGCGCATCGAGCTGCTCCTCGAGCCCGGCTATAAGCTGGTGGATGGCGGATTGCGCTCCACCGACCCGCTCAACTTCACCGACGTCAAGCCCTACAAGCAGCGGCTTAGGCAAGCTCAAGCCCAAACCGGCCTCGACGACGCCATCCTCAACGCTACCGGCCGCCTCGGCCCGCACGATGTCGTGCTCAGCGCCATGGAGTACGCCTTCATCGGCGGCTCTATGGGCGCGGTGGTAGGCGAGACCATCGCCCGCGCCGTGGATCGCGCCCGTCTCACCCGCCATCCGCTCATCATCGTCGCTGCCTCCGGCGGAGCGCGCATGATGGAGGGCGTCGTCAGCCTCATGCAGTTGGCCAAAATCTCCACCGCCCTCGCCGAGCTCGACTCCGCTCGCGTGCCCTACATCTGCGTCCTCACCGACCCCACCACCGGAGGCGTCACCGCCAGCTTCGCCATGCTCGGCGACCTCAACATCGCCGAACCCGGCGCCCTCATCGGCTTCGCCGGCCCCCGCGTCATCGAGCAGACCATCCGCCAAAAGCTCCCCGAAGGCTTTCAGCGCTCCGAGTTCCTGCTGCAAAAGGGCTTCCTCGACGCCGTTGTCCATCGCCGCCTGCTGAAACGCTATTTGGTTCGCGCACTGGAGTTTCTCCGCGCCCCGGCAGCGGCGTGATAGGGTTTAAGGACTGGCCGTCTAGGCCGAGGTTTTCGGCATGATTGCAAGTAAGCGAGTAAGCGGGCGCGGGTTCGTGGTTTCCACCCATGAATTGAAAAGCGATTGAATAGAGAGGAAAATCAGTAGCCATGCCACTTACACGCAGAGATTTCGCAAAGCTAGGCACATTGAGCCTGGCCGCCGTCTTCGCGCCCGTACTCAACGCACAATCTCCAACCGGTCTATCATCCGCCATTCAAAACGCGGCCTCTGCGCCTGCGGCGGCGGCTTCGTCCGGGGGGCGTAAAACCGGCTATGCAGTCATCGGCCTTGGACGCATCGCCGGCCACTTCATTCAAGGCGCAAACAATACCTCCAACTCGAAGATCTCCGCTCTCGTCAGCGGCCACCGTGACAAGGCCGAACGCATCGCCGCATCGTGCGGAGTTCCTTCATCCTCCATCTACAGCTACGAAAACTTCGACGAAATCGTGCACAACCCGGCCGTCGACGCCGTATATGTTGCGCTCCCCAACTCCATGCACGCCGAATACACAATCCGCGCAGCCAGGGCCGGCAAACACGTGCTCTGCGAAAAGCCAATGTCTGTCACTGTCGCCGAGGCTGAGGCCATGATCGCCGCCTGCAAAGCCGCCAACGTCAAGCTTATGATCGCCTACCGCTGCCACTACGAGCCCACCAATCTCCGCGCCGTCCAGCTCATCCGCGACGGCGCCATCGGTCAGGTGCAGGCCATCGAAAGTGCATTCGGCTACGACATAGCTCCCGGCGAATGGCGCCTGAACAAGAAGCTGGCTGGAGGCGGCCCGCTTTTCGATGTCGGTATCTACTCCCTCAACGCCTGCCGCTACCTCACCGGCGAGGAACCGCAACACTTCTCGGCCTTTGTCTCCACCATCGACCATGACGGCCGCTTCAATGAGGTTGAGGAGAGCCTCTCCTGGACAATAAAGTTCCCTTCCGGAATTGTGGCTGCTTGCAATACCACGTACGGCGGAAGTATGAATGGCTTCTTTCGCGTGCATGGATCGAAGGGTTGGATTGAAGCTGCGCCGGCCTTCAACTACGATGGCCTTCGCCTGACCGCGCAGTTCTCCAACACCCTCCTGGACGAACCCAATCCTGCCCGTGACCCTTCGCAATTCCAGGCCCAGGCCGACCACCTCTCCAACTGTATCCAAAACGGATTGGAACCCAAATCGCCAGGCGAAGAAGGCCTCCGCGACATGCGCTACATCAGCGAAATCTACCGATCTGCCGGGATCTCAATCTAAGAAAGCGCCCCCGCCGTGGTGTGACTTTGATCAGCTTCCCTTGGCTCGCTAATTGACAGTCGACTTGTTTCTGCATACGCTTTAAATATGGAACTGTCTCTCGAACCCGCATTGGCCGCGAAGGTGAAGCAGTGGTCTGCGGAGACCGGCCGTCCCGACAGCGAATTGGTCGAGGACGCGATTGCTGGCTACTTCAATGAGATTGAAGAGCTGCGGTCCATGCTTGATAGCCGATACGATGACATTGTCAGCGGCAAAGTTCAACTCGTCGACGGTGCTGAGGCATGTCGGCTGCTGAAGGAACGTGCCGCTGTACGGCGCAAATCGATTGCCTGATGGAATTCGCACTTCACACTGAAGCCATCGAAGACCTGGACGAAATCCACAAATACATTGGTAATTTCAATTCTGGCGCTGCTGATCGCGTTCTGGATGAGATATTTATGCTTGTGATTTACTTCCAAGAATGCCGCATCTGGGTTTCCGGCGACCCGACCTTACATCACGTCCACTTCGCTTCATGGTGGTACGAAGTTATTTGATTGCTTATGCGCCAGACCAATCTCCGATCTGGATCGTTGCCGTTGTAGATGGCCGCCGAAGTCCGCGCGTAATTGCTGCAATTCTTCGTGGCAGAGAATGAAATTTCTGCATCCTCACCCCACAAACACCACGGCCCGGCATCGCTGCCGGGCCGTCGCCAACTTGTTAACTTGCGCGCTGCGTGGATAATCCCGCCCCACCGCAGGTGGTCAGATCCTCATCGGCATCAGCACATACCGGTACTTGTACTCCGCGTCCGGATCTTCCGGCCGCATCTGCCCCGCCGACTGCGAGTCCTTGAACTCCAGCCGCACCTCGCCTTCGTTGCTCAGCGCCCTGAGGAATTCAAGAATGTACCCAGAGTTGAAGCCCACGGCGATAGGCTCGCTCGTGTACGGCGTGTCGATGGTGTCTTCGCTCTCACCGCTCTCGCTGGAGTTGGCGCTCAGCTTCAACTCGTTGCTCTCCAGCCGCAGCCGGATCGCCCCCGACCGCTCCTCGGCAAACTGCGCCACGCGCTCGATGGCCGCGGCCAGCTCACTCGACCGCACCACCGCGAACTTGGTATTGTCGCGCGGCATCACCGCCTCAAAGTTGGGGAACTGCCCGCTCAGCTTGCGCGTGCTCAGTGTCCTGTGCCCCACGCGGAAGTAGAGCGTGTGCTCGTCGTCGGCGAAATCCACCTTATCGGCCTCTGTGGCGGCAAGCAACTGCACCAGCTCGTGCAGCGCCTTGCGCGGTATCAGCACCCGCTTCTCGCCGCTGATGCCTTCCAGCGTCTCGTTGCTCTTCTCCACGTAGGCCAGCCGATGGCCGTCGGTGGCCACCATGGCCAGCGACTCGGCCTTGATCACCAGGAGCGCGCCGTTGAGCGTGTAGCGCGACTCTTCATTCGAAATAGCAAAGATGGTTCGATTGATCAGCGTCTTCAGCGCCACCGATGAAATTCCTGTCGCCTTGACGGTAGGAAACTCCGGCACCTGCGGGAAGTTGGCGCGCGCCATGCCCACCATCTTTGTGTTGGAGCGCCCTGAGCGGATCTGCACCCAGTGGTTATCCAGCAGCTTGATGGAGATGTCTCCCTCGGGCAGCAGTTTGACGTAGTCGTAGAGCTTGCGCGCGGGAATGGTGCAGGCGCCAGCCTTCTTCACCTTGGCCGCGGCGCTGGTGCGGATCGCTTGGTCGAGATCTGTAGCGGTAATGTTCAGACGGTCGCCCTCGGCCTCGATGAGAAAATTGGACAAAATCGGTATAGTGGTCTTGCGCTCCACGACGCTCTGCGTCGCGGTCAGCTCCTTCACCAGCTCCTGACGGCTTACGCTAATCTCCATCGTTGCCCCCGTTGTGGACGGCTTCTCGACTTCTGTTTCCACTTTCGCCATGATCCCACCCTCGCTTTGCCCCTGGCGAAGAAAACCTAATCCAGGCAGTTTCCGCGTTGGCCACACTCTACAACAACTTGCCGCCAACCTGAAACAGCTTTCTTTTCTTCTTCTTGATTGTATGCGCCCTTCCGTTCCTTGGCGCGTGGAAAACTGGGTTGCTTTTCTGCATTCCTGGATAGTTAGCGGTTGGAGGGAGGCGAGGTCGCGTCAGAGGGAGTTGAGGTAGTGACGGAGGGAGGCGGGGGTTTTAACCCCCGCATTAAGCCAACAGAATTATTTTGGGCTTTAGCCCCGGAGGAAGTACGCGGCCGAGAAGAGATCATCATATGCCGACAGGTGAATAACGTTAGGAGTATTAAAGAATAAAGACAGTAGTACCCGTAGTTCAGCAAGGAAAAGTGGAAAGTCTGCTGAAATGCTTGAGGAAGAGGGGGTTGGTCTCAGGAGAGTTTTCCAAAATCAGGCTGTGCAATTGAGGGGATTTGGAAAACCGGATAAGGAGCCGGATTTGTGAGCCTGTTTTCCCACCACGCCCACAGGTAAATGAAAAACGCCTGTGTAAAGGGCGTGAATTATGTGAAAAGCGCGTCTGGGGCCGTATGGGGCAAGGAGTTGCGGGAGGCGAGCAATCCACAGAGAGGTTGGCTTGTCGCAGTTTGAGAAATCGCACGTAATGCCGGATTCCCAACAGCGCATGGGTCCAACATCGCTTCCCATTCCAGCACCCCGCTGTGCAAAGCTGCGTGATTCTCTCCGCGGAAGTTGACCAAAGCCTTAAACTCACCAGATGAAGGTATCGGGGATGAGCATCGATATTGGCCGCCTGGAGGATGAATTACTGCAAATGTCGGCTGAAGGCACGCCGGGCCGGGAGTTTTGCGAGGCTATCTCCGAATTGGCGCGGACAGGGCGTTTCTCGCAGTTGCGCGAGGTGCTGCCCGGCATCGTCTACGACGAATTGTGGGCGCGCTACCAGCAGGACTCGGCGGCTTTTGTGACAGGTTGGAAGCTCCTGGCTCAGGAGATGCGCCAGGGCTTTATCCAGCACGCGCGGCAGCGCCTCACCTCTCTCACCAAGTTGCAATACGCCGGCTTTGATGGTCCAGCTCCGGCCTGGCAAGAGATTCAGCGCGCCCTTGACGGCCAGCAAAACAATCTGCTGCGCACCGCCTTTGCGCTAGAGTTGCTGGAGCTGGTCGAGCCCGCCGTGCAGCGCGCCACGCATCTGCGCGAATGTGTCGTTGCCGCGCCCAGCTCGGAGGAGGCCGACCGCTATCTCGACGAAGCCACCCGCTGCTATTTCTTCGGCATGTTTACCGCCTGCGCCGTCATGTGCCGCTCGGTTCTCGAGGAGGCCATCAAGCAGAAGTTGCCCACCAGCCTCACAGGGCTGATTCGCACTCGCTACCGCAACACCGCTACGCTCGGCAATCTCCTTCATGAGGTGAACAACAATCTCCAGATGACCGGCTTCGACGCGGATTTTCCCCGCGTCGCCAATCTGGTCAACGATATCGGCAGAAAAGCCGTACATCAGGGCCTCCTTTCCGAGGACGAAGCCCGCGGCTGCCTGCAAAACGCGCGCGCCGCCCTGCAACTGCTCCTGCGGCAGTGAAGCCGTAGCGCATTATTTCTTTCCTTGGCAAAAAACGGGCTCCCCATCCTTCACTCTTCCGCGAAGGACGGCGAGCCCGATTGTTTGTATTGCTCAACCAGCAGATCCCCTGCAGCAACCCAATCTCTCATCCTCTTGTGCGGACGAGAGACTGGGTAGTCGCAGGGTGAATTGACTTTTTGAGACGACCGTCACATGACCGGAGAACACTTGAGGCAGTTGCAGTCGGTTCCGCCAGGGCCTGGTACTGAGCAGTATTGATTCGCTCCGCAGCCGTTGGTGGCGCCGGCGCGTGTGCAGGTGCCCGGCGCAGGCTTACAGTTCCAGATAGGCTGCCCTTGAGGTCCTATGTACGGCAGATAGCACCCAAAGTGGCAAGTTGTCGGACACCCACCGCTGGCAGGTACGCACTTCTTGGTGGTGGGATCCCAAAGATATCCTTTCAGGCAGGTGGGGGGAGTCGAAGTCGGCGTGCATTGGCTGATCGTCGCGCTCGTTGTCCAGCTGTAGCCTTCCGGACACGTGGAGTGGTAGAACGCCAGCGCGTAATCATCCACTCCCTTGCCAACCTTCAGTTCGCTGGCAGAGGAACCGATGCTTCCTCCGGGCCCGGAGACCCACCGGTCGAAATTCCCTCCTGTCAGAGTGGTTGCGTCGGCGTTGATTTGTACCGCGTAGTTCGTTGTGGTCACCGCTCCGTCCACGTTGCCATTTGTCGTGTAACTGGTGTCCAGGCTCGTGTCGGCCGGAACATTGACATTCACGAAGTAGTCGTCCAGCAGCGTTCCTTGTATCTCGCCCCATTCGTCAATGACGGCTTCAGTGCTGCCTGGCGGGCAAGGTTGGCTGGGAGTGGGAGTACATCCGCCGCCGCCCACCGGAAAGTAATAGACATCCACGATAATCTGCGGTTTGGATGTGCTGGGCAGGGTTACATTCACGGTCAACTGGCCGTAACCAGGGAAAATGGTGATGCCGCCTTCCGCACCCCCGCTGATGCTGACAAACGCCAGCGCGTATTGTGAGGCTGGCGTGGTGGACGTATTGGTCCACGTGGAAGGAAACGACGTTTGCACTGGGATGGTTGCGCCGGGAGATAGCGCTCCGCCCACCGTCGTGGGTCCGGCCAGCGTCACGAAATGTCCGCTGGTGCCGGTGCGCGGTATGCGTGTGCCGCCCGTCCCGGGCTGATAGTACCAGTAGGTGAGGGTTTCCTGGGCTGCGGCGCGTGGCTGATCGGGAAAGACGGTGAGCGCCGTCGCGCCGATCAGGATAGCCAGTAAGGCTCGGTGATGCATTGTAACCTCCATGGTCGTATTGCCGCCCGGCAGGGAAATACCGGGCAGGTTGGGGAAGTCAGGTAGTTAGCCTTCATCGAATATTCGAATTTGGCTCACGAGTGAGGAATCTTTGTTCGGGTCATTTCTTGCCTGAGGGTGCCGCAAATGTTGCATGATCTGCGCGAGCTTTAGCCCCTCAGGGAGGGATGATTCAAGCTGACACACGATGCGATTTATTTTGCTGTCCTACTCCCCGCGAGTGGCGCGTGCCGCGGGCCTCCGCCTGGACGGCCAGTCCCCGCTGGTGACGCGCGCCCTCTATACTGAACCTTCATGTCCTACTCCGCAGCCATCGATCAACTCAACGCCATGGTGCCGGAGTTGTACTCCCGTCCCGGTCAGCCGCGGCGAAAATTCTCCCTCGACGAGTTCCGCACTCTTCTCTACGCCCTCGGCGATCCCCACCTCAGCTTCCGCTCCGTGCTCATCGCCGGAACCAACGGCAAAGGTTCCACGGCAGCCACCCTGACCTCCATCCTCACCGCCTCCGGAGCGCGCGCCGGCCTTTACACTTCGCCGCATCTCCAGCGCGTCAACGAGCGCATCCGCATCGGCAACTCCGAGATTTCCGACGACGTCTTCGCCCGCCTCTACTTCCGCGTTCGTGACGCCGCGCAGCAGCTCGTACAGCAGGGCCGCCTCCCCCAGCACCCCAGCTTCTTTGAGATTCTCACCGCCCTGGCTTTCCTCTACTTTGCCGAGGCGAACATCGACCTCGCGGTCCTCGAAGTCGGCATGGGCGGCCGCCTCGACGCCACAAACGTTGTCCATCCGCTGCTCTCCATCATCACCGACATCTCGCTCGATCACACTGAATGGCTGGGCACAACCCTCGCCGCCATCGCGCGCGAGAAGGCCGGCATCCTCCGCCAGGGCGGTACGCTCATCAGGTTTCCGCAACTCAATGCCGCCGAAGATGAGCTGGCAGAAATCATGAAAGAGCTTGGCGTGCGCCGGGTATGCGCCTTAGACTATATGCCCTCCCTGGTAACCGGGAGCGCCGGTTACCAGTACATAGTTGAATTGAACGGCGCGAAGATTGAAATCAACACGCCCCTGGCCGGCGGCCACCAGCGGCGCAACGTCGCCCTGGCCATTGCCGCGGCCGTCGAGCTTGCCTGCGAGCACGGCTATCACATCACTCCGCATCAGATCGGCCAGGGCATTCGCAACACCGTGTGGCCCGGCCGTCTGGAGCGCATCGAGACTGGCGGTATCAGTTGGATTCTCGACGTGGCCCACAATCCCGCCGGCGCATGGGCGGTGCGCTCCGGGCTGTCCGACGTGCCGGGTGGCCGGGAAGCGAAACTCCTGGTCTTCAGTTGCCTGCGCGACAAGCCCATCGCCGAGATGGCGCAGATTCTCTTTCCCCTCTTCGAGCAGGTCATCTTCGCGCCCATCCACAACGCCCGCGCCGCCGCACTGGAAGATTTAGAAGCCGCGGCCCAGGCAACGGGCACGCCGGCCGTCAGCGCCGCATCGGTCTCTCAGGCCCTTCAATGGGCAAGGGAGCGCGGCCAGGGCGGGACTGTGGTGGTCTCCGGCTCGGTTTATCTCGTGGGCGAGGCGCGCTCCCTGCTGCTGGCCAAATTCGGAGGGGCCGAATGACAAAACAGCGCCCCAATCCCCTCCCCAGGTTCTATCGCTGGCGCACCAACCTCATCCAGACGCCGCTCCTGACGCTGATCACGGCGGCATGCGGAAGCATTTCGTTTCTCCTTTCGCTCGTGGACAGCAAAGGCAACGCGCAGCACCGCATCGCTCGCATTTGGGCGCGTGCCTGCGTTTGGGTTTCCGGCTCCAGGCTTCAAATATTCGGCGCGGAGAATCTCCTCGGGCGCAGGGCCGCCGTCTACGTCTCCAACCACACCTCCTACATGGACGTCCCGGTAATCTTCTCCGCCCTGCCCTTCCAATTTCGCATTCTGGCGTGGAAGGCCTTATGGCCCATTCCGTTTATCGGTTGGTACCTGAATCGCTCCGGGCAATTGCCCATCGATACCCGCAACCCGCACGCCTCGCTCTCCAGCATGGCGGCGGCAGCCAAAGTGCTCCGCTCCGGCATGCCGCTCTTCCTCTTTCCCGAGGGTCGGCGGACTCTGGACGGCAGATTACAGCCTTTTCAACCCGGCGCGGCCTACCTGGCTATCCGCGTTAAGGTTCCTCTCGTGCCCATCGCGCTCAGCGGAGTCTACGATCTGTTGCCCATTCACACCCATCACTTTTTTCCCGGCACGCTGACGGTGAGCATCGGCCAGCCCATCGAAACCACCGGCATGACCATGCGGCAGGTCGATGAACTCACCGCCCGCCTCCACGCCGCCATCGAAACACTACTCAAGCCCCCAGCTTGACCATCCCAGCAATGATCGAGTGACCCAACAATGATCGGGTGCATGAATGGATCGCCGGCCTCCTGGCCGGCTGTAGTGCGGGCGTCCTCGCCCGCGCATATCCAGCGGGGGCGGGTGCCCCACCCTCGCCGCGTACTTGTTTTTGCGGCTAGGGTGGGAAATTACGTCTTGCCTCACTCACCCAAACATCTCCGGCGCCATCTCCCGCAACGTGGCCGAGATTTGCTCTTCGCTGCGGCCCATTTGTTGAAGCAGGCCGGCATAATTGTTAATAGCTACTTGCAGATGTGGGTGCGGGTGGCCGGTGGAGCGGGTGATGTTGAGGAATATCTCCAGCGCGCGGCGTACTAAAGGCTCGGCCTCGGCCAGCCGGTCCGTGGCTTGGAGCAAACTCGCAAGACTAGTGAGGCGCTTGACGACGTAGGGGTGGTTCGGGCCGTAACTCCGCTCGTCGATGGCTAGGGCGCGGCGATACAACGGCTCGGCCTCGGCCGGACGGTTTGTGGCTTCCAGCAACTGGGCGAGGTTGTTGAGACAAATGGCGACACCGGGATGCTCTTGGCCATACGCATGCTCGTCAATCTCCAATGCGCGGCGCATCAATGGCTCGGCCTCGTCCAGCCGGCTGGTGTCCTGTAATAACTGGGCGAGATTGTTGAGGTCGATGGCGATGTAGGGATGCTTAGGCCCATAGGCTTTCTCGTGGATCTCTAATGCGTGGCGCACCAGCGACTCAGCCTCGTCTAGCCGGTTCATTTCTTGCAACAACGCGGCAAGATTATTGAGGGATCCTGCATAATTTGGTTGTTTACGGGGATCGTTACTTTTGAAGATAGCTACAACGCGTCTCAAAAGCGGCTCGGCCTCCGTCAGCCGGTTGGCGGCATACAACAACACTGCTAGGTTGTTAAGATCGGTAGCGACGTTCGGATGCTCGTGCCCGTAGGCGCTTTCGTCGATCTCCAATGCGCGGCGCATCAGCGGTTCGGCTTCCGCCAGCCGGTTCGTGGCCTGCAACAACGCTGCAAGATTGCTGAGATCAGTGGCGACCTTGGGATGCTCGTGCCCGCGGGCATTCTCGTCAATCTCCAACGCACGGCGCATCAGCGGCTCGGCCCTGCTCCACTCGGCCAGCGTGTGCCAACGCTGGCCCATCTGATTCATCAACCAGCTAGTTCGTGGATGGTTTGTCTCATCCCACAGATAGGCCAGCGCTGTAAGGGGCTCAAGTTCCCATCGGGCATTAATCCAATCATTGTTATTTTCCAAAGCTGTATTGCGCTTCCTAATCAATCCGGCCAATAGCCATCGCCACGTCCATAAATCCAGTTGCTGCTCTAATCGTCGAAGGCAGTACGGCCAACGACGTCGGGGTCTTGAGGCATCGCCCAGCATCAGTTGCTGCACCAGCTGGTGAATGCGTACTACGCGCGGCTGGCCTTCTTCATCCACTACGTCCGTCGCCTGCAACAGACGCTGACTGAACAGGCCGCGTAGCAGGGTCTTCCACGGGTCGAGATGACCGATCTCGGCGTCGCGCCCAATCTGTGGAAAGGTCTGCGCCACCAGCGCTCGCAGCCACGGCAGCGCCACCTGGTCGGGCGGCAGCAGCGCGGCAAACTCCAGGGCCAGCTTCTCCGCCGCTCCCAGCCGCTCCAGCGCCGGCCCGAGCGTTGCGCGCAGGCTCTTCTCGCCGTGCAGAACCGTCTCCGTGCTTTGACCGGCTGCGCTGTCAAGCCCCTCCAGTCCTTCTTTCTTGAGCCGCGCCAGAAAACCAACGCAGCCTACATCGTTGGCATACTGGCCCAGGTAGACGGCGGCGGATTCGACGGCCAGCGTGAAGCAGCCCAGCAACCGCACTATCTCTTGCGCCGCCTCCCGCTCGGCGTCGCTCGGGAAGGCCCCATCGCGCTGGTAGCTCTCGATGAGCGCGAGAGCCTCTTCCGGGGGCAGTTCGTCAACGGCCAGAAACGACCGGTCTTTGTGCGCTCCGTAAAGCTCGTTCTCGCCCAGCCGCGTGGTGGCCAGGATGTGCAGCCAGTCGCCGCCGTTGAGCCGCGCCACCATCGCCGGATCGAGCAGCGCGGGCCGGTCCACGTTATCCAGCAGCAGCAGGCAGCGATGTGGCTCGCGCTCGTCAGCCAGTTTTTTCAGCTCCAGCCGCGTGCGCTCCAACGCAAAGTCGGGATTCTTCTTTTCATCCTCTGTGAACTCAAAGCCAATCGGCGTGGCCAGCTCACTGAGCGCCAGCCGCAGATCGTCCTTGCCCGCGCAGCGCACCTGCCAGCGTCCACCGCCGTACTCGTCGGCAAAGGCGTGCGCATACTCGATGGCCAGCGCCGTTTTGCCCAGCCCGCCGACTCCGTTGACGGCGGTGACCACGCCGATATTTCCCGGCGTGACGAAGTTATCGCGCATCTTCCGCAGCAGAGCGCCACGGCCGATGAAGTGCGGGTTGTGGGCGTCCACGTTGCCCAGGCTCCGCTCGGCGCGCTCGCCGCGCAGGATGGCGCCGGCAATCTGCTGGTTGAGTTTCGCCATGCGTTCGCGCACGGCGGCCTCGCGCAACGCCTCCTCGCCCTGCTCGTGCCATGGCCGAAGGTCGAAGTTCTGGCGGCGGCGCAACTCGGCCACCCACGCGGTGCAGCGCCGGTCGAAGTCCCGGTCCTCCCAGCCCGGAACCTGCACATAGTAGATGGGCGCCACGCCGTTGAAGCCGTGCAGGTGGCCGATCTCGTATTTCAGGTATTCCACCAGCTCCCACTGGCAGTACTCGCTTTCAATGTAAGCAGGCGAGAGGCAGGCCAGCAGCAGGCGCGATTCGCGCAGCCCCTGTAAGATGCGCTGCCGCCAGTCTTGCATCCCATGAATCGCCTCCCGGTCGAAGAACGGAACAAGGTCGCGCTTGGCAAAGGGAAAGAAGTCCTGCTTGATGCGGTCAACAAGCTGGGTGATGCGATCATCTTGATTATCACGGCGTGAATAGCTGATGAACAGGTCGTAGCGCATTGCGGCCCTTCTCCTTGCATGATTCTGGTGGTGTCTTAAGCTAAGGGCCCGGCGGCCGCCGCCAGCCAAATAGAGTACGTCGCAACCCTGGAGTTGAAAATCCCGATAAGTCTATCTCCTATCCGCGCACAAGTTCAACAAAACCGTGCCACATCCTTTCGCGTTCTTTGCGAAAGGGAGGTATACATCGAAATTCATGGCGTGAAGCGCGGCTGCCGCACCGCAGGTGCCGCGAAGCGCCATCTGCCCGGACGGCAAGTCCCCTCACCGCAGGTGGTTGCCGCTCTGGGTACATTAGTTTAATTCCGCCGTTCAGCTCCCCTATCCCTTTCGCCGCCGATGTGATTACACTGATTGCTGCCATGTGTGTCCATATCGCCATTCCCGAGCCCACCGGCATCGATTCGGAATACAACCAGCGAACGTTGCCCGCCTATCTTTCCGCCCTCCGTTCCGCCGGAGCCACCCCCATCATCGTTCCCCTCCACGAGCATCAGGACCGTGTTGCCCGCCTGCTTGCCGGGGTCCAGGGAGTGCTTCTGCCAGGCAGCAAATTCGATATTGACCCGCAACGCTACGGCGAGGCAGCGCTCCCCGAGTGCAGCCCGCCCGACCCTGCCCGCGCCGCCGTCGACGAGCTGCTGTTGCAAGACGCCTTCAGCCTCCACAAGCCCATCCTGGCCATCTGCGGCGGCACGCAATCCCTTAACGTCTGGCTGAACGGCTCGCTTGTGCAGAACCTCAACACATCCGTCAATCACCGCCCAGGCCGCGATGTTGTTGAGGCTCATCCAGTCCGCATCGATTCCGGCTCGCGGCTCGCCAACCTTGTCCCTCGAGATAATTCCGCCGATCCTTTGGTCAACTCCACGCACCACCAGGCCATTCGCAACGTCGGCGACGGCCTGCTGGTCAGCGCCGTTTCACCCGACGATGGCGTCATCGAGGCCCTCGAGCTGGACTCGCCCCTGCACTTTGTTCTCGGTGTCCAGTGGCATCCAGAGCGGACCTACTCCCAAAGCGCACTCTCCCGCGCCATCTTCGCGGCCTTCGTGCAAGCCGCCGTAGTCTGGCAACCGCGCCACATTGAAGACTCGAAAGTGTCGGTGTGAGCGAGCAGGCTGTGGGCGAGCGCCTCAACCTCCTCCTCGCCGAGGCCGCCCAGGCTCCGCTAGACCCTCACCTCTCCCAACAATTTGCCAGCCTGCTTTCGCTCTTTCTTCGCTGGAACGCCCGCATCAACCTCACCGCCATTCGCGACCAGGACAGCATCCTCTCCCGCCATTTTGTCGAGTCCATCGCCTGTGCCCGCGCCCTCCCCGCCAGCGTCTCTACCCTCCTCGACTTCGGTTCCGGCGCTGGCTTCCCCGGAATCCCCATTGCCCTCTGCCGTCCTGAAATCGCCGTAACCCTGGCCGAGTCGCAGGGCAAGAAGGCCGCCTTTCTCCGCGAAGCCGTCCGCGTCTTGGGTATCTCCGCCACGGTCCACTCCGGCCGCGCCGAAGACCTTCACGCCGTCTTCGATTGCGTCACACTCCGCGCCGTCGACAAAATGGAACGCGCCGTCCAATCCGCAGCCCAGCTTGTCCGTCCCGGCGGCTGGCTCGCGCTCATGACCACCACCGCCGCACTTCCCGCCCTCAAAGCATCCGCCGGAGCCACGTTCTCCTGGTCCACGGTGCCTCTGTTTCCCGGCAGCGACGACCGCCTGCTCGCCCTCGGCAAGCGCGCCATCAATTCGCCATCTTGATCAGCGCCAGCTTCTTGATCGCCGCCAGGTCCTTATCCGCCTTCACCATCAATCGCACGCCGGTTCCCTCCGCATACCGCGGCGCTTCATCGAGCAGCTTGATCGTGCTCTTTGCGAGGTCGCTCTTGCGCGCCGCCGCCACCGCCTTGTCTCCTAGCGCAAACGACACCCGAAAGCATCCCTCGCACGGGCTCAGATAAACGATGTTTCTCTTTTTCTGTTTGAGCCGCAGCGACCATCCGTACTTGGCTCCGGATGAATTCCACTCGCTCTCGCCAGCTCCCTGCTCCGCCATCCAATCCACCAGCTGCTTCCACAGCGCGGCGATCGAGCCCAGCGCCGCCGCAACCTCCGCCTCCGTCGGCCTCGTCTTTTTTCCGATAAACGCATTCACTGTTTCCATCGTGCTCCTTCGTGTGCCGGTAATCGAATTATTTATAACAGAGGCTGGCCAATCCCAGGCAATCACCTTCGCTCTGCGACAATCTGCCGGGCGGTGTTGACAACGGCGCCGGCCTCAGTAGCTCCGGACGCAATTGAATTGAGAGCCGTTTCCAATTCATCCAACTCGCTGCGATCATAGGCCTCGGCGGCGTATTCGTTCCTGCCCCAGGTGCGTAAATTGGCTAGATGCAACTGCGCCATCTCCCGCGCCGGTTTCTCCAGAAGCAAACTCCTGCTCTGGCGCACGCGCCACCCTGTCTCGGCCAGGCAAGCCTCCAAAATGGCTCCCACGTAAAGTGTCTGGCCGTAGTGCCGCTGCATTTCGCCGAGAAGCTCGTAATACCGATGCAAAGCCGGATGAGCAGATTCCAGCCCTTCTGTCTCGTGAATAAGCAATGTCGCCCCGGGCGCGGCCACCTCCGCCCAGGCTTGAAATGCCTTCTGCGGCGCAGCGAGATGCGTCAGCAGAAAACGGCAAAAGAACAGGTCAGGCGCGTCGACAGGAAACGGCGATTGCAGAATGTCATGGCGCAGAAATTCCAGTCCTGGGTGATTCGCGCGCGCCTCGGCGATGTAGCGCTCCGACGAATCGAGGCCGACAATCCGTTGCGGCTTGAGTACAGCGGCGAGCAGTTGCGTTGACCAGCCGGGGCCGCAACCGAGGTCAACTGCAAGCCGAGGCCTGCGCGCTTCGCGGCAATCGAAGGCAAGTTCCAGCAAGGCGCGCGCCTCCGGTTCGTATAGGTCGGCAAGACGGCGCAGACGGCGGCTGGCTTCTTCGTTGTCTCCAAAGGTGTAAGACATGATGCGAGATTATAAGCGCCGAGATTATAAGTGCAAGACAAAGCCGTGGATTGAATGACAGAGCCAAGCCCCTCAATCCCAGTGCTTCATCCGCGGCCAGATCTCCTGCAAGTTCCACTCGTAGCCCCGGCAATGATAAATCGGCTTCCACTCGTCGGGCCGCGACAACGGATGCTTGGTATTGCCAATAATCGAGTAGCTCTTGCAATGCTCCTGCATATTCCGTTGGTGGCCCTCGCCCAGCACAATAATGCTCTCGCCGGTATACCCGCGCGGCCCCCAGATCCAGTAACTCTGGTGGTTGCCAATGGCCTTCGGCAGCCCGTAGCGCGGCCCAAAGAAATCGATAGCCCCGCCGTCTCCATAATTGTTCGCAAAGATCGCGGTCTTCTTCTGCTCCTCGGGCGATAGCGTCCGGTAATACGCCGCCACCTGCTGCGCCACCTCCTCCCAGCCAAACATGTCTGCATAAATCTGCGGTAGAACTCCTTCCGGCTGGTGCTCGAACTTCTGCTGTTCAATGCCCAGCGTGTGCTCGTAAGCCAGAAAGTTGGGTACGCTCAGAACCGGCAGCACGACGGGAATAGAGATGCCGCCAATAGCCACGATGGCCACCGCCAGAGCGGGCTTCACCCACGCCCACAGCCGGCCTTCGGTGGCGCTCTCCGTCCACACCGCCCCCGCCGCAAACAGCATGGGGTACACCGGCGTCAGGTAATACATCTTGCCGTGCATCGCCATCATCACCCCGAGAAACACCAGGTAAGCCCACCCCAGCGCCCGATACGGCCGGCCCTGTTTCGTGAAGAAAAACAGCAGCGCGGCAATCACCAGCAGCGCGGCCACAAAGCCCAGCATCTGTGCCTGCGCATGTAAAAAAGGCAGCGGTGCAAGCACAACATCGCGGCCGTTCGCGCGGATATTATGCATCAACTCAAGAAAGGGAAACTGGTGCCGCCATTGCCACAAAAAGTTGGGCAGTGCAATAGCCGCCGCCAGGGCACCGCCCAGCCACAGCCAGCCATGCCGCAGGCTCTCCCTGAGCGGTGTCAGGCACACGCCCAGAGCAAGCCCCGCCAGCCAGAACACGATACCGTATTTGTTCAGAATCGTGATTCCCGCCAACGCCCCTACAAAAAGCCAAAGTGCCTCGCGCCCCGTCTTGGCGATTTGCACGATGAGGCAGGCGATCCCCGTCCATAGCAGCGGGTCGAAGGCGTTCATCGTAAAAATGTGCGAGGAGGCCAGCATGATCGGCGCCATCAGCGCCCCGAGCGCGGCCAAAAACATCGCCCAGCGCCGCCCTCCCAACTGCCGCGCCAACACTCCCGCAAGAATGATCGTCCCCGCCCCGGCCAGCGCCGGCAGCAGCCGCAATGCCCACAGCGACGTACCAATCGTATGCTCCAGTAGCCAGGCAACCCAGGCGATCAGCGGCGGTTGGTCCACGTATCCCCAGGCCGGATGCTCCCCGCACGCCAGGTAGTAAAGCTCGTCTCTGAAATAGCCGTAATGCGGCGCGGCCACGCAGTAAAGCGCCATCCGCGCCAGCGCGACATAGATGACAATAGCCGTCCCCGATGCAAGCCGGGACACTCTGCGGCCTTCACTTGCGGCATCAGCCGAGGATGCACATGCAGTCATAGGAATCCATACGGATGATACCGGAAAGTGTTCCCGCGTTCACAGCATCATAACCGCGCATCACGCCCGTGTGCCTTGTATCAGGGCACGGATTTATCCGTGCCGCAAAAGGCCCAATAAAACTTCGGGCTTCAGCCCCTGAGGGACGTTTCTCGTCAATTTCGCCTGAAATTCGGAGTTCTTCCGTAACCTGATCAGCCGCGGACGCACTTATGCTCATAGGAATCCATACGGATGATACCGGAAAGTGTTCCCGCGTTCACAGCATCATAACCGCGCATCACGGCCGTGTGTTTTGTATCAGGGCACGGATTTATCCGTGCCGCAAAAGGACCAATAAAGCTGCGGGCTTTAGCCCTTGAGGGAAAGCCTTTCAATCTATCCCGCTACCGCTGTTGTCGAACAACGCCGGCTTTATCTCCTTCGTCCAACCACTTCGCCGGCCCGCTGGGAATGAAACTTCCGCCAACTTGCCAACTTGCCAACTCCGCGTAGCGGAGGCTAACTTGCCACACTTTTTCAAAAAACTAAGGCTGCGATGAAAACCACTCTTCGCCATATCTTCGCCCCGTGCCCCATCCATTCGCGTTCTTTGCGTCATCGGGGTCCTCGGCGAGTGTTTTGTGCTCGCTGGGGTGATTAATGGGTGGGATGCAGTACGGTGGGAGACAGGAGCTTCAGCCCCTGAATCCGTTCACCTTCGCAAATAGTTTCGTGTTTACTCCGCCGGAATGGAATCGCGGATGCGCTGAAACTGCGGCACAAGCTGCCGGTATCCGTGCCGGGTGGCGATGCGGAGAGCCTCCTCCGCAAGGCCTCGTGCCTCGCCTCTCCGGCCGGGAAGACCTTTTACGATCAATGCCTGATTCGCCAGTGAGGCCGAAAGCCCCTCGGGATTTCCCAGCTCCCGGTAGAGGCGCTCCGCATCCTTGTACAGCGCCATGGCACCGTCCAGGTCACCGCGAGCCTGGAGGATCACCGCCTGGTTGCCAAACGAAGCTGAGAGCCCAGCCTTGTTTCCCAGCTCCCGGTATAGGCGCTCCGCATCCTTGTACAGCGCCATGGCGCCGTCCAGGTCACCGCGAGCCTGGAGGATCACCGCCTGGTTGCCAAACGAAGCTGAGAGCCCAGCCTTGTTGCCCAGTTCCCGGCAGATGCGCTCCTGTCCCTTGTACAAGGCCATCGCGCCGTCAAGGTCGCCACGATTCTTGAGGATCAGCGCCTGGTTGCCGAGCGAGACTTGCAGCCCAGCCTTGTTGCCCAGTTCCCGACAGATGCGCTCCTGCTCCTTGTGCAGCGCCATCGCCTCGTTCAGATCGCCGCGAGCGCTGAGGATATTCGCCTGGTTGCTTAGTGAGTTTGAAAGCGAATTTTTGTTGCCCAGTTCCCGGCAGATGCGCTCCTGCTCCTTGAGCAGCGCCATAGCTCCGTCCAGCTCTCCGCGAGTGTAGAGGATCACCGCCTGGTTGCCCAGCGAAGCTTGCAGCCCATCCTTGTTGCCCAATTCCCTACAGATATGATCCACTTCCTTATAGAGCGCCATCGCGCCATCCAGGTCACCGCGAGTCTGAAGGATCAACGCCTGGTTGCCCAGCGAGGCTTGAAGCCCAGCCTTGTTGCCTAGCTCTCGGTAGATATATCCCACTTCTTTCAATAGCGCCATCGCCCCGTCCAGATCGCCGCGAGTGCAGAGGATCAACGCCTGGTTGGCCAGCGCGCCTTGCAGGTTGGCGCGGTCCCCTGATGCGCGGTAATGCTCCACCAAACCCGTGCGAAGGCGCAGCGCGGCCTCGAGCTTGCCGGTGTCAGCGAGCAATAATCCGATGCGCCATGCATTACTTGCATTGCGGATGGGATTCTGAATTGCAGGTTCATAGACCTGCTCCATGCGCAGCGGCGAGCGGCTCTCAATCTGCGTCCAGTAGGCCTTCACCTCGAACTGGTCCTTCTCCCACAGCGCTGTGAAGAAGCTGGGAACCGCCAGCAGGTCGGCGAGCTTTTGCCACTCCGCTGCTCCCTGCCACTGCCACGGCAGTTCATCCAGTCGGCGTGGGCCTTGCTCTTGCGCCTCGAAGTATGTGGCCAGTTTGCGGTGCGCGGCCTGCTCGTGGGCTTCGTCGGGTAGATACGCATCCCGAACCGCCTCGCGCAGAAAGTCGTGTGCAAAGGTCAGCAGGCCACTCCGGTTCACCAAAGCGTCGCCGGCAGCCAGATACAGCGGGCTCCAAACGGCGCGCGGCAGCGGCGAGCCTTGTGTCCCCAGCGATTCCAACAATTCCGTCTCGGAAAGGCCGCGCCGCGCCGCCCACAGGCGCGTCAGGCTCTCGCCTACAATGTCCTCACAGTTCGAATCTTGCTCTTCGTAATCCTCTTCCCAGCGTTGAATCACCTTGCCATACAGTTCAACTGGATTCGCCGCTTGCAAATACCAGTCGATCCGTTCGTTCAACTGCTCGTAGCTTCCAAACTGCCGCAACTCGTTCAGCAGCGTGCTGAGATAAAGTCCGTTGCCCGTCTGCGGCGCCTCTGCGATGCGCCGAACTGGCCCCGGACTCAACGCCTTGGAATAACGCTTCAGATACGAAGCAATCAGCTTCTCGCGCTCCGGCGTTGTCAGAGGCTCCACGGTCATCACCGGCCAGCCGCGTTTCTTCAGCTCCTCCCACGAGCGGCCGGGGAGCGTCGAAACAACCAGCCGCACGTTGGCCGGAATCACCGGCGGCAGCCACACCAGGTCCGGCGCGCCGTCGCGGTCTTCAATCTGGTTGAGCGCGTCCAGCGCCAGCACCAGCCGTCCGCGCGCCGCTGCCATGTGCAGCGCATTAGCGAATGTCGCGCGCAGCGCGTCGGGCTGGTCAGGAATCTCAATCTCGATGCCGAATTTGCGCTGGAACTCGCCCAGCAGCCGCCGCAGCATGGCCATCCAGTTGGCGCTCTCCGGCGCTGCTCCGATGAAGTGAACCACCACCGGCGTCTCCGGGTGCTGCTCGCTCCATTCGTGGGTCCAGTTGGCCACCAGCGCCGACTTGCCGCCGCCCGACTCGCCCGTGATCACCAGCGGCGGCCCATCGCCGGCAGCATGCGCATCCAATCGCTTGATGTACTCGTCGCGCCCGATATACACCGTGCGCCGGCTCGCCGAATACGCCTCATGATCGAGCTCCGCCCGGTCCAGCGCGTTGGGGATTTCCGTCTCGGGATAGAGGTCGTTGATGACGGCGGTGAGGTCGCGCAGCACCCACTCGCCTAGTTGCTTCGGCGTGGCGAAAGGCTCCTTGACCGGCAAGCCGCTGCGGCGAATATCATCCTTGAGCGCAGCCAGCCGCTCGCGCAGGGCGGGCTCCTCATCCGTGAAACCGGGATGTTCAGCAGCATAGCTCGGATCGCGAAAGTAGAAGAAGGCGTGCTCGGCCATCTTCTTGTCCAGCAGCACGCCATGCAGGATTTCCAGCGCCGTGACCGATTGATGCAAGTGTTCCCTGAGCCAGGGCTGCGTCTCGAAGAGCGAATCCGGAATCTCTTCGGGCACCCAGCCATAGCGCTCGCCCAGTAGCCCGATGAAGTATGGCCGGCAATGCTCGATCTCCTGAAGGCACAGCGGCAGGACCTTGCCTTCGGCCTTGGCCTCGTCCGGCACGCCCCAGCGCAGGTCCACCTCGCCCCAGGTGACTCCACGGCTCTCGCACAGCCGCCGCAGTTGCGGAAAGACCTGCTTGACCAGTTCCTCGCGCTCCTCCTGCATATCGCGAAAGGTCGAGGAGATAAACACGCGTATCTCGCGCCGGTCGGCAACAGGCCGCTTCGCTTTGATTTGCTCAGCCATGGAAACTCACTTTCACGACAGCCGCCGGACAGGCAATCGACCGACGAATTAAGTACGCAGAAACCGTGGAGTGGAGAATCGCGATAAGTCTATCGTCCATCCGCGCTGTCGCACAACAAATCTCTGCCCGGTCGTTGCGCCCTGGGCGCCCAACCGAAGAGGAGGCGAAGACAGCCTCGTATTAATCTGCAACTCACCCATTTAATTTGTAACGCCCCCAGTGTTCCACGTGGAACATTTCGGGAACCTAGCCCAAAGCGGGAAATGTTCCACGTGGAACAAAATCGGAGCATCCCAAAACAAGACAGTCCCAAAATGGGGCGGCGCATAAAAACCGTCAACTCTCCCTAATTATTTGCCAAAAATTACATGAGTTTTCCACCGAACAGCATTTTTCGCGCGCCCGACACCGCCATTGCGCTCCCCATCGTGAAACCCTTGCTCTGCATGGTATTGGAGGCTTTGTCGCCAGCTTCACCGCCAGCGCTTTCCACAACTTTGCGCGGTTCTCCACAGCTCCGGCGAATACCAGCGAACGGCGCTTGCTTTACTCTGGATTGCCATGGGAAAGATTCTCGGCCTCGTCAACCAAAAAGGCGGTGTTGGCAAGACGACCACGGCCATCAACCTGGCCGCCTGCCTTGCTCTCCAGGGCATCAAGGTTCTCCTGGTGGACTGCGACCCCCAGGCGAACTGCTCCTCGGGGATCGGATTCCAGCGCGACGACAACCGCCGTTCCATCTACGATGTGCTGATGGGCGACGCCCCGGCGGAGCAGGTGATCCTGCCCACGGAGATCGATCTGCTCTCGCTGCTGCCCGGCTCCAAGAACCTGACCGGCGCCAATATTGAGCTGGCCACAGCCGATGATCGCGCGCTGCGTTTGCGCCGCGCGTTGGTGCCGATTCAGGGCGAATACGATCTGGTGATTCTGGACTGCCCGCCGGCTCTGGACCTGCTCACCGTCAACGTCCTGGCCGCGGCCGACACGCTGATTGTTCCCATGCAGGCCGAGTACTTCGCACTGGAAGGAATCTCTGAGCTGATCTCCACTCTCGAACGAGTCCGCGCCGCGTACAATCCCTCGCTCACCATCGAGGGTGTTTTAATGACCATGTACGACGATCGCACCAATCTGGCGCAGCAGGTAATGGACACGCTGCGTGAGTACTTCAAAGACCGCCTCTACCACACCGTGATTCCGCGCAACGTGCGGCTGGCTGAGGCGCCCAGCCACGGCAGGCCGGTGGCGCTTTACGATCCCCGTTCCCGCGGCACCGAGGCTTACTTCGAGATGGCAGGGGAGTTCCTTGCGCGCAACGGCATCGAGATTCCGAAGAAAGTGAACCTCGTCTCCGCCGCGCCGTGGGACGAGGTGAGTGTCTTGCCTACCTCCTGACGGCTGCTTCGAGACAGGCCACAAACTTCCCCATTCCCATGCAGATTCAACCCCCGGCCACTCTTCCGGAAAGAGGTTTTTAAACCATGAACGCTACGATAACCGACCTAAAACGCCGCGCCCTGGGCAAGGGACTGGACTCCCTGTTGCCGCGCATTCAAGCCGCTCCCGCCGCCGCGGAAAGTGAGGGCGGCAAGCCGCTCGAGATCCCCATCGACCAGATCGATCGCAACCCTTTTCAGACGCGCTCGCAGTTGAACGAGGAGCAGTTGGGCGAGCTGGCCGCCTCGATCACCGCCAACGGAGTTGTGCAGCCGGTGCTGGTGCGCCCGATGGCCAACGGACGCTTCCAACTGATCGCGGGCGAGCGGCGGTGGAAGGCTTCGGAGCTGGCCGGCAAGAAGACCATTCCGGCGATTTTGCGGCGCGTCTCCGACGAGCAGGCGATGGAGATCACCATCGTCGAAAATCTGCAGCGGACGGACCTGAATCCGATGGAGCAGGCGCGGGCCTTTGAGCGACTTTCGCGGGAGTTTCACATGACGCAGGAGCAGATGGCGGTACGCACCGGCAAGGACCGGGCTACTGTGGCTAACTTCTTGCGTTTGTTGAGGTTACCGATGTCGGTACAGGCGCGGGTGGAGTCCGGCGAACTGAGCTTTGGCCATGCGCGGTCGCTGCTGGCCTTTGAGCACGCCGAGGAGATGGAAACGGCGGCGCAGCGCATCGTCAAACATTCGCTTTCTGTTCGCCAATCAGAGGCTTACATACAAGGGATTACGCATCCCGATCGCGCCGCGAAAAAAGCCGAGAAAGAAGAGCGGGAAATTGATCCGAATATTCGCGCGGTGCAGGAGCAGTTGCAGAGAGCGCTGGGTCTGAGGGTTCACATCGAAGACCACAACGGCCACGGCAAAGTCATCATTGAGTATGCGCGGCTGGAGGATTTTGATGGTCTGCTGGAGCAACTCGCAGGGGAATAAATACAGGGAATAGGCTATCGGGCCAGTGTAGAATCCAAGGCACAATATGACAGAGCTGATCTGGGACGGGTTGAAGGCAGGGCGCGAATACGCGGAGGCGGGGTCGTACAGGGTGGTGGTGAAGGGGATCGACATTCAGGGCAACGATACGACGAAGACGCTGGAAGTCAAGGTGAGGTAGCAGGTCGATGAGCAACTTGAAAGCACAAATTGTGACTTCAAGTTCGGGCATACCGCCGGAGCGCATCGAGCGGAGAATTCTGCTGGTTCGCGGGCAGAAAGTGATGTTGGATGCCGATCTGGCGGAGCTGTACGAGGTTGAAACCAAATCCCTTAATCGGGCGGTGCGGCGCAACGCCGATCGCTTCCCAGCGGACTTCATGTTCCAGCTTTCAGAGCAGGAATGCGCAGGTTTGAGGTACCATTTTGGCACCTCAAGTTCGCGGGGCGGACGGCGCTATCGACCCCTGGCCTTCACCGAACAGGGCGTGGCCATGCTATCGAGCGTGCTGCACAGCCCGCGCGCGGTCCAGGTCAACATCGCCATCATGCGCGCCTTCGTCAAGCTGAGAGAAATCATTGCTTCCCATCGCGATCTGGCGCGAAAGTTGGAAGAGATGGAGAGCCGGTACGACGCACAGTTTAGAGCGGTATTCGATGCAATTCGGGAGTTGATGAAACCGCCGGAAAAGCCCCGGCGCAGGATCGGCTTCGGCACGCCGAGCGCCGGCTGAGACGCGGCTGGAAGATTTTGATGGGCTGCTGGAGCAATTGGCGGGACAGTGACGGCAGCCACCCCAGCGAGCAACGTTCGCTCACCGGGGACCCCGGCAGGGGTCAGGGAACAGAGATCAGGGAACAAGAATGTTGACACTGAGGGCAAATAGTGTCAACCTATACTTTGAAGGGTTGAGACCAGGAAAGAAGACGCTACCCTGGCATATACATCCTTCAGTTACCTGAAAGGGTCACTCTTCGAGTGGCCCTTTCGACTTTTGGGGCATTGGCCTACCATCACCCTTCGGGACCACGGAGTAAAGGTCTGCATATGGGTGCCTGCCTGTACATTCAAACACCGCTTCGTCGTTTACAAGTTTTCCATTATGGTCCGCCCTCTTGTTCGGATTACGGATAATCACAGACGGTCGCGAAGAATCGACAACCGAATCGTCCGAAAAAGCACTTTGTATCTGCTCCAGAACCTGATCAATCGTATAGGCATTCTTTACGCATCTACTCTGATAGAGATGCAAACCGTGAAACATAATCTCTGGACGTAGCGCCGGAAACCCCCTGGAGAGTCGGCCTTCATTGATGCTTGCAAGTTGCTTAGGAGTGAAGAAGCCAACCATTGTGACCTTTGGTCTCTCGCCGGATTGAGCCTGAAGGAGATTGCGACGTATTTTTTTGAGGCCATCGGCATACAGCGGCATTATCGCTACCGTCTATACTAATTCTACAGGTTGTATTTGTTGTTTCTTCCCATGTCCTAGAAACTGGAGATGTGGCACCTGGCGTACAGCAGGCTATGGATTATACTGCATCCTCTTCGGGCCATTCGTTAGCGACCACAAGGACCTCCTCGGGAGTTGTACTAAACACCCAGAAAGCTTCGTGTTCTAGATAGATTCCGAAACCGGTTAGCACAGTAAAGCTGACGGGCCTGTCACCCAAGACGAATCCCAGGCAACGCGCGGTTGACCAATTCAGGTATTCGAAGAGTTCGTCTACGGGATAGAAGCCGTAATCGTCTTTGAAGTGCACAGAGTAGAAACGCTCAGGGCCTCTGACTTCCATAATACTTCTGTTCATATTGCCCTTTCATGGGAGCTAATGCAGTAAATTCTGCATATTGCGGTCTCAGTCACAGAAATAGGCGCGGTGGAATTCGAACCCTTTGCTAACGACGGCACCCTCTGGCCAGCGGTCTGAGAACACCAACACTGACGTTTTCGTCCCGTCCATGAGCATTCTCTGCATATAGGTGAGGCTGACCAAGGGGAGACCATCTGGAAACGCTAACGTTGATTCTCCCACTCCATACATTTGATCGAGATACAGAATCGCTTCGTGTAGGTCCTCGACGGACCGAATCCTGAGGGTCTCTTTCTCTGTCTTGGCTCTCATCCCGTTCCTCAATTCCAGATTTGCTACCGCAATTACCTCGGTATGTCGTACCTGATGTGATCGTCAGAATAGATCGGAATGGTAAATAGATCAACCGAAAAATCGGTATTAGCTATATGGAGGACTGGGAAGGAGGACTCATCGAACGTTGAGCATCGGCTTATGATACGATCCGATCGATCCATTCTGAATCACGAATAAGACACTGCAATAAAGAGGTACTTGTGAAGCATATTACAGACGCCGAATTCAGGAAGATGACGGATACACTTGGCGATTGGATAGCGGAGGATGCAATTATTCACATCCCACTCGACGCGGCAGTCGATCGGGATGAATCAGGAGCATGGGTGGATTGCAAGGTGTTGGTTCCATGGCCAGAAGAGCCGCCGAGTGACTAATTGAGCAATCGATATTCCCCACGTTCTTCAAATGCCAATACGCCCAAATCGCGCAGAATTTGCAGTTGCTGGCGAATCTTATCTCTTATGTGGTGATTATCTGGATAAACCTGTGCAAATTCATTTTCCAGCGCATACAAATCCTGCAAGTTGAAGTAGTTCCTATTTAGTACGCGCACCATACGCAAGGTGAGCAGTGTCCAGCCGCGTTGTTCCGCGGATTTCTTCGCGAGAGGAAGGAAGCGCTGGAATCGTGCTCTAACATCCGCAACGGGTTGAATGACGCCACCGGAGACAACTGCAATTTCGCCATCGCGGGCAATATGGTCGAGTCGGATATTGCAGCCTACGAACCCGTGCCGCCTTGCTGTCGGTTTTAGCGGAGGCCGCTCTTCGATTACCTCAGACACCAGGAAGCTGGAATGGATTGCCGTCAGTGAGCGTATCTGCCACTCCTCCGTTCGCTCAAGTAAACAGAGTGTTGGGGCTGTTCCAGCATTTACACGCTCCATCATCGGTGCAAATGCCCCGTCTACCAGCGAGCCATGCGGGCGGCGGTGAAATGTCTTCAACTCATAACGATGAGTGCATTTTGGGCAAACAAAGTCTGTTGCCTTGGTATTGGCTCTTGTCTGCCTCACTGAATCGGCATCACAGGCGAGACAGTAGACATTCTTCAGAAACCAACCCTCTGAAATCACTCGGGCTTGCTGTGAGGGACTGTGATAGTTTGCGGCGAGGCTTACATCGCAGGCGAGATTCATGGGTTTATACTCCTGAAAAACAAGAGCAAATCGATATCATAAGTATCCCACCTTAAATCACCCCAGCGACGAAGACCTGTCGCTGGGAACCCCGATGCCGCAAAAACAAATACGCGCCGAAGGTGAGGCACCCAATGTATTTGGCGGGGTTAGATTTAATCGCGACTTCGTCGCGTGGATTGATTTCTAAAAACAGAGCAACGATTTTTGCCGGGGATAAAACAGGGGTCAGAGATCAGGGGTCAGGGGTCAGAGAATTAATCGCGGCTCACGCCGCGTGGGTTGATTTCTAAAAACGGGTGGATGAGGTTGTGCCGGGGATAAATCCCCGGCCTACCGCCGTCGAGAATTATCCACTTCAGCACGGCTAAAGCCGTGCCCTGATACAAAGCGCGGATGATTAGGATTCGTGGTATCCCACCCTAGCCGCAACAACAAGAACGCGGCGAGGGTGGGGCACCCGGAATTCTCTCAGGGGCTAAAGCCCAACAATTATTAATTGGCTTTTACGGCACGGCTGAAGCCGTGCCCTGATGCTTTTCGCAACTGCAAATGAATTTTTCGCAGCTTGTGAAACCGTGCCCTGATACAAAACACGAATAGCAAACGCAGGTCCTTCGCTAGCTGCGCTCGCTCAGGATGACAGCATTTTGGGGGATAGGGTAGAGATTTAATCGCGGCTCACGCCGCGTGGGTTGATTTCTAAAAACTGGTGGGGCTCTTTCCCAGGGTTTCACCCTGGGCTATTTTCCGGCTCTCCCTACGGGAGGCATGTAACGGAGTTTTCGCGCGTTTTGTTTACAGGATTGCGCGGCGAGCACTAGGCCCAGGCATCGAGGGTGACGAATTGGTGGGTGGGCTGGTAGCGGGCGATGAGTTGGGCGGCGGCGGCGATGGAGGGGGCGCGGTCGGCGGAGGGGTTGGAGTGGCTGCCGTCGTGGAGGACGATGTTGGCGGCCTGGCCCTGGCGATAGAGGAGGTCGATTCTGGTTTGCAGGCGGAGGGCGATGGCGTCGGCGGAGGGGTTTTTCCAGTCGGAGGTCATGGCGTTCCAGAGGACGGGAGTGAGGCCGAGGCGGCGAGCGATGCTGAACGTGGCGGGGCGGCGTGCGCCGAAGGGCGGACGAAAGTAGCAGATGGGCGCGGCGGTGATTTCCTCGAGAGTTTGAATGGTGCGGTAGATCTGGTCTTCAATTGTGGAGGAAGGAGCCAGGGCCAGGTTGCGATGGGACCAGGAATGGTTGCCGATGAGGTGACCGCCGGCGGCGATCTGGCGGACGAGAGCGGGATGGGATTGGGCGTAGCTGCCGACGAGGAAGAAGGTGGCACGCACACCTCGGCGGGCGAGGAGATCGAGCAGGCGGGGGGTCCAGAGGGGGTTGGGGCCGTCGTCGAAGGTGAGGGCCAGCTCGCCGGGATGCGGCGGGGCGATGAGCGCGTGGCCGAAGAGCATGGAGGCGGGCCAGAGAGAGGCGTAAGCGAAGCCGCCGGCAGCCAGACCGAGCGAGGCCGCTGCGCCAACGCCGGCGGTAAGTTCCAACGCGAAGGGGGAAATCATTGCGCCTTACAGTGTGCAGTACCGGGGGCCGGGAGGGCAAGGGAAAAGACGGGAGGCGTTGGCGGCGCGATTCTACTTGACAGGGATTTTGCGGGGACGGCAATATCAAAAAACGCGACCCATGGTCGCGACGGAGGAAACCGGATGCATATTCACTTCAATCCCCTAGCAATTCTGGTTGCAGCCCTGTATCAGTGGATACTAGGCGCGCTATGGTATTCACTCTTCTTCGCCAAGCCGTGGATGGCGCTGACCGGCCACAAGGCGGGGTCGCGTCCCAAGGCAGCGATTGTTGGCATGATCACGTCGTTTATCGGCGGGCTGGTGATGGCGTTTATGCTGGCGCATGTGGTGATATGGTCGGGTGCGGTGCACATACACAGGGGCGCATTCGTCGGATTCATCTGCTGGCTGGGCTTCATTGCCATGCCGCTGCTGTCGGAGACGATCTTTGAGCAGCGCCCGTACAAGCTGCTGGCGATCAATGCGGGCTACTGGCTGGCGGCGGTGGTGGGGAGCAGTATCCTGCTGGCGGTTTGGCACTAGAGATTTGCCGGCGGTGGTGAGGCTACAATCGAGGCATGAAGAAACACGTTTTTAAAACCGATAAAGCTCCCGCGGCGATTGGGCCGTATTCACAGGCGGTGCGCGCGGGGAATCTTCTGTTTACCGCCGGGCAGGCGGGCGTGGACCCGGTGACTCAGCAGGTGGTGAAGGGCGGCATCACCGAGCAAACCACGCGCACGATGGAAAACCTGAAGGCCATTCTGGAAGAGGCGGGCACGGACCTGGCCAAGACCGTCAAGGCGACCGTATTCCTGAAGGACATGAATGATTTTGCGGCGATGAACGCGGTTTATGGAGCGTACCTGGACGTGAACGGCGTGGCGCCGCCGGCGCGAACGACAGTGGAGGCTGCGCGGCTGCCCAAGGATGTGCTGGTGGAGATTGAGCTGGTAGTGGAGGTGTGAAAACGGTTCATGCATCCGGCCGCGAGCATCCAATCAGAGTGAGGTCGAGGAGGTTGCGATGAGCGAGATGCCTGAGAAGGTGGAGCGCACGGAGGCGGAGTGGCGCGCGCGGCTCGAGCCGGAGCAGTACCGTGTGCTGCGCGAGAAAGGCACGGAGCGGCCATTCAGCGGGGCGCTTACGGAAAATCATGAGACGGGCAACTACCACTGCGCGGGATGCGGGGCGCTGCTGTTTCTGAGCGGTGCGAAGTTCGACTCGGGGTGCGGGTGGCCGAGCTTTCTGTTGCCGGCGGACTCGAAGGCCGTGGCGGAGCATGAAGACTTGAGCCTGGGGATGCGGCGCGTGGAGGTCGAGTGCGCACGGTGCGGCGGACATTTGGGGCACGTTTTCCCGGATGGGCCGCGACCGACGGGATTGCGGTACTGCATCAACTCGGCATCGCTGAGGTTTGAGAGGGGCGAGAGTGGAACACCCGGCGAGATAATTAAAAGCAGTAGATAAAGAACAATCGAGATAGATATCCTACCTTAGCGGCAAAAACAAAGACGCCGCGAAGGTGGGGCACCCAGATTTTCGGTAATAGCGAGTTAGCGAAATGCGTTTGCGAGCGGGGCTGCGACTAGAGCGGGAAGAGGGAGCCTGATTTGGAGGGCATGGTGGCCAGGCGCACGCGGCGGCGGGGCGGGAGCGGGGGCGACTGGGGATCGGGCTCGGCGAGCATGCCGGCAATCTCGCGGAGTTCGTCGCGGGCATGGGCGATGGTCGCGGCGGCTTCATCCCTAGACTGGGCGGAGATGACGGAGGGCAGGGGCAGCCGGGAGTTTGGATCGCGACGGGATTGTGGCTGGGAGGATTTGCGGGTGTGGGCCTGCTCCAATGCCTGACGCGCGCCGGAGAGCGTGTAGCCCTCGGCGTGGACCAGGTGCTTGATCTTCAGGGCGAGCTCAACATCATGACGGCGGTAGAGTCGCTGGCCGGTTCCGCTCTTGTTGGGTTTGAGCTGTGGAAACTGCGTCTCCCAAAAGCGCAGGACATAGGTTTCAACGCCGCAGATGCGGGCTACATCGCCAATCTTGAAGTAGAGGCGGTCGGGGATCTCGGGCGAGCCGGGAGCGCGATTCTGGGGAAGCTGCATAGCCATGGCAAGACAAGCAGCCTTGGTAAAAAGCCTGCTCTAGATGAAGTATAGGCCCAGCATCGTTTAATGAGCGAAGGAAAAAGTGCGAGGTGAACCTAGTTATGTCAGGGAGGGTAGTGATGTGAGTATCCGAGGAAAAACTATAAAGGACCATCAATAACAGTAGTTATAAATATCCCACCTTAACCGATTCGTAAAGTTCACAAACCGGCGAAGGTGGGGCACCCGGCCTCCGGGGCTAAACCCACATTGATTTTGTTGGCCTAATGCGGGGGTTAAAACCCCCGCCTCCCTCCGTCCATCTATTGTTTTTTTAGGACGGCGGAGTTTTTTTCGTCGGCGAGGATGACGGATTCAAGGTGGCGAAAGTCGGCGTATTTGGCGGGCGGAATCTCGACCTGACGGACGACATATTCGCGCTCGTAGTGGAGGAGATTGTCCTTGGCGGAGACGGAGGAATGGTAGCTGGCGAAGTCGAGGTCGAGGTTGACGGGGTCGGGAGTCTCATCAACGACGTAGCCGGGAGGGAGGGTGATGTCGAAGCTGTCGCGCCAGCGGCCGGTGGCGTCGAGGTCGATGGGATAGGTGCGGGGCTTGTCGTCGAAGGCCTCAGCATAGGAGCCTACGACGCGAGGGCGGATGAGCAGGAGCGGGCCGGCCTGATGGGAGTATTGGCGGGCAGTCACCTTGTAGTGGAACTCGAGGGGCTTGTCGAGGGCATCGGGCTGGGTGAATGAAAAAGCATCGAGTGTAACGCCGGGGATGGATTCTGCGATAACTTTCTCAAAGCCTTCGCGACGCTCCTTCTCATCGGTCTTTTTGAGGATACGACGCAGATAGGCTCCCTCGGGGCCGATGTGGGAAGTATCAATAGAACCGGTCAAGGTGCCGTCCGCAGAAAGCGCGAAGGAGCCTTTCTCTTCAGTACCGTTAGCGTCGGGGTCAAGGATGGGAAGAGCGATGATCTGGCTGGAGGCTCCGGAGGCCAGGATGCCATAGCTGCCCTGCTCGTAGGAGGGCAGATTACCAACCGGTGTGCGTTCGTTGGTGGGGTCGAAGATGAGGTAGCGTTTGCCGTCGTTGGCTTTGGCGATGGCTTTGAGTCGCGGGTCCTGTACATCCGGTGGAATCTCGATAGCAGTGATCATGTGGTTGCCTACCTGTATTGAAGGTTCATCGGGATCGACGACATCGCGGTGACTATCTACCGGCATATACACGGCATGGATGCCTGCGACCTGGAGCATGGAGATGAGCAGGGTGGTTTTATCTTTGCAGTCGCCGTAGCGATTGCGGAAGATGTCGGCGGCATGGTTGGCCTGGTAGCCTCCGACGCCGCGTTCAACGATGAAGTAGCGGATGTTCTTCTGGATGTACTCGGTGATGCGGCTGAGCTTGGAGTAGAAATCGGGCGCGCCGGCGATTAGGCTCTGGGTATGGGCGGTGATTTCGGGCGAAGGGTCGGGTCGATTTGCCTCCAGAGTGGTGAACCACTGGCCGATAGCGCGCCACTGATTATCCTTGCCATCCACGGCGGCATCGCCCCACATCACGGACATGCGCGCAGCCAATGCCTCCCCGACGGGACGGGATTTTACATCACGCAGGTCGAGGGCGGGCATATCCTTAATCTCCCAGCGCCAATGGTTGGGAGCGACCTCGACGGGCTTTACGGGCGAAAATTTGTGCCATGCCTCGGAGTGAGCGCGGCCGGGGGGCAGGTCCACTTCGAGGGCCTGGAAGACCACGGGAATATCATCCTGGATGTGCCACACCTTCTCCTGGCGATAGGGCGCAACTAACCTCTCGGATTCGCAGATAATGGCGGCGCCGACATCGGCGGCGGGAGGAATTACACCGCGGATCTTTTGGGTAGAGAGCATGGTGGAGTGACTGAGGTCTCCTATATCGACGAAATCGGTGTCTTGAGCCTGGTACTGCTTCTGGTCGGCGGCGATGGTCCATTCGCGGAAATAGTTGATTTTTTCGTCCACATCGAAGGAGACCAAGCAGAGTGCGTCGTTGCGGCCCTGGGGCTTGAGGATACGCCTGACCTCGCGCTCTCGTTCGACGGCGCGGCCCTGGGCGTCGATGGTTTCGAGGTACTCCCTGAATAGGACAATGTAGGCGGCATTCCTGGCGTTAGCTGGAGTGGGAGTTTTAGCGGCGTCGAGGCCCCATTGAGGGGGATCCTGCTTATCTTTGCCGAACAATCCGGCGTGGCAGGGATTGCACATAAAAATAAGCAGAGCAGCGGCGAAGAAACGAGCAGGACGGGCAGAGAGCGAAATATTCATCATCAGTTGCCTTTCGTGGCGGGCGGCGTCCTGGTGAGGACGATTTGCTGTTGATCGGCGGCGGCTACTTTGAGGTAGAAGTCGTGGAGATCGTTGTATCCCTTGGGATCGAGCAGACAAAAGCCGCGGGCAAAAACGCGCACCACTTCGACCGAATCGTCCTTGGCGGTAGCTTGAATCCTCAGCGTGGCGTGATCGGGCCAGGAAGTTTCAGCGTTCAGCGGCGCACTCTCGACAGAGTAGCCGGGGGGCAGGTGAAGCGTGACATTGTCCTGCTCCATTCTGGCGTAGTGAAGATCAACGGGGGTGATGCGCTTGTCCTGCGCGACGAAGGGATGACTGGCGCGAGATTCAAAGAAGAGGCCAGGAAGGATAAGATGCTTGCCGGTTACCGAGCCCATGTTGCCGCTGATCCGGACAAAGCCGCTGAGGCTATTGCTGGAGTCATCGAGGCCCTGGAAGTGATCGAAGTCAGCTTGCACGCCTTCAGGTAATTCGTTCTGAACGGACTCGTTGAACTGCTTCTTTACTTCTTCCTCATCGTATTCGAGGGCCAACTGACGCCAGTGGAGCGCGTCCTGGCCGGTCATCACGTAACGGACGGCTCCCTGCAAGCTGCCTGTCTCGTCGATGCCGAGATTGGCGATGCGCTGCTCGATTGTTTCCTTGTACGGGCCGGCGGGAGTGGTGGCAATCACCGCAGTTTTCTCGGAGAGGCGGAAGCCGTTGGCGAGAGTATGCTTCCAATGCAACAATCCGAAGGGGCACATCTTCTGACCGGGGTCGAGGTAAACGTCTTTGCCCCCCAGTTCGACAACGACAATATAATCGTCCAACTGACCAAGGGAAAGAATAGTTTTATCGAAGAAGGCGCGGCTGCGATCGACTACCTGCATAGGTATTGCATTCAGGCCTGCCGCGCGGGCGAGGGCAACGTAGAGCAGCGCGATCTCGTCGTCGGTGCCGCGCTGCTGTTTCCAAACATCCTCCGCTTTATTGATGTCCTTGAGCTTTTCCTTTTTGCGCTCGGCCTGGGATTTTTTGCGGGTGAAGCGTGTGTTCTCGAGCTTCTGAACGGCGGCATAGATTTTAGCGGCCTTCTGCTCGTCGGTGTCGCCGGGGGCGACGATTCCGGCGACGGCTTTCTGGAGCAGGCCGGTCGGCTTGGTGAAGTCCCGTACCCACTCAGTCCAGTATTTAGTTGCAAGGTCCCAGAATTTCTGGCCGGAATCGAGCTGAGAGTAGTAAAACTCGACGCGCCAGCGAAGAGTGTTAAGTGGCGGCATCCAGTCCTCGTTGGGCTGAGGCAGGACATCGGCTATGTCAAGCGTGATGTAGCCTTTTTTGTCCTTGACCACCTTTTCACCGGAACCGATCCGAGTTGCAGTCATCAGGCCGTATGCGCTGCCGGATAAGTTGGGGTGGAACGAGTAGTGAGCCTTGTGAACGAAATATGGCTGCTGAATCCACCAGGTGGGCGCAAAGGTAGCGCCGCTGTAACTATAGCGGTATTCCAGGATGCTGCCAACCTCGACACTGGGCAGGTTGAAGACGATGGAATTTTCCTGGGAATTTTTGGTCTTGAGATCCACAATGTCGTCGGGTTTGACGGTTAAAGGAACGATGGTTCCATCGGCGTGGATGGTGCGGCCTTCAATCTTTGTGATTTTGTCGGCGCCAGGGACGTAGGGGATGTTGACCGTGGCGAGTTCCTTGCCCTTCTCGGTGAGCACCTTGATGCACTCGTAGAAGCTATGGAGGTGAGCAAAGTCATCGGTGATCTCTTCGCGGTAAAGATAAACGGCGGCGGCTCCGGGAGCCTTGGGGTCGGCGGTCATCTTGAGTTCTTCGGGCGTGGGCTGCTGGAACTGGGCGCGGAGGAGAGCGGGGGATGCGAGAGCGAAAAGCAACAGCGCACAGAAACAAGCACAGATTTTCTTCGTCACGCACAGGGCGGGCATTCGACGGCGCTTCTCTCCTAATGAAAGGGACGGATTAAAGTTCGATGTAACCCACCCTAGCCGCAAAAACAAGGACGCGGCGAGGGTGGGGCACCCAGAGTTTTGTGGTTGCCAGGTGATCATCAGTTGCCTTTTGGCGCAGGCTGCGTTTCAGTGGGCGCAGGAGCGGATTTGGAGAGGACGAGCTGCGCCTGGTCAGCGGCGGCGACTTTTTGATAGAAGGCGCGGAGGTCCTGGTATTCCTCTGGCTTGGCGAAGGTGAAAGCACTGGACAGGGCGCGTGCGATGATGATCTGGCCGGGTGCGGAGACGGATTTGATAATCAGATTGGCGTGCTGCGGCCAGGAAATCTTGTTGTCCTGAGGCGCGCCTTCGATGGTGAAGCCGCCGGGCAGGTGATAGGTGACCTGGTCGGTAATCATATCGCCATAGTGCATATCGACGGGCTGCGTGCGTTTTTCCTGCGCGACGAAGGGCTGCTTGCCGCGGGTCTCGAAGAAGAAGGCGGGTAGGATGAGGCGCTTGGAGGTGGCGGCGCCGAGAGAGCCTTTTGCATTGACGAAGGCAACCAGATTTACGTAGGGATCGTCGATCCCGGTGAAGTGATCGATGTGTGCTTCGACGCCTTCAGGGAAGATGGACTCGAGCGATTTGTCGAACTGCTTTTTGACTTCAGCTTCGTCGTTGGTGATGGCTTGTTGCCTCCAGTAGAGGGCAGCCTGGCCGATCATGACAATGCGGAAGCTGCCGGTGAGAGCGCCCTGAGCGTCGAGGGTGACGTCGCCGATGCGCAGGGTTTTGTTATCGGTATATTGCTGGGCGGCGGTAGTAACGGATCCGATGCCCTGAGCGGACTGCGTAAGGCCGCCGGCGCTGGAGTGCCTCCAACTGACGGTCCCGAAGGGGCACATCATTTCGCCGGGATCGAGTTCGAGATCCTTGCCTCCGGTGGAGAGAACGACGAGGGTGTTGTCGAGCTGGGACAAAGAGAGGTATGTGGAATCGAAGACGCCCCGCTGGCGATCAACAACCTTGGTAGCGTAGGCGTTGAGGCCCGCGGCGCGCAACATGGCGAGATAGAGCATGGCGATGTCTTCGCTGTCGCCGCTCTTCTGCGCCCAGGTGTCGTCGGCGCGCCTGGCGACCTTCAAATGGAGCTGCTTCATCTCAGATTCAGTTTTCTTGCGGGAATAGTCTGTATTATCGAGGGCCTGGACGGCCTTGTAGAGCTTTTTTGCCTTGTCGAGATCGCTGTCGGCGGGGGAGATGAGGCCGGCAACCGCGTCGCGGATGGATTTGGAGGGTTCGGCGAAGTGATCGACGTCCTTGGACCAAAGCTTGGCTTCGTCGAGCCAAAAGTTCTGAGCGTTGCTGGCTGCCTTGTAATAGAAGAAGACTTTATAACGAATGCTCTCGATGGGCGGCATCCACTCTTCGTCGGGATTGGGAGGAACGTCGGTGACTTCAAGGCTGAAATTGCCGATAGAGTCCTTTATCACGTCCACCCCCTGGGGAAGCCTGGGCCACCAGATAAGGTTGCTGGCCGTACGTCCATGTTCATCCTGCAAATACGAACTGGTCATATTCGTGGATCCAGCCAGGAATTGCTTGGCGGGCGTGAAGGTGTAATGCGCTTTGTGAATGAAGTAGGGGCGCTGAATTTCCCAGCGTGGAGAAGAGGAGAGATACTCGCCATATTCGATCTGATATTTGTATTCGAGGATGCTGCCGACTTCGACACTGGGAAGAGTGAAGACCTTGCGGTTGACCTGGAGATGCTCGCCTTCCTTGGTGGTTGCCTTGGCGACCAGCAGGTCTTCAGGCTTTCCGACGAGAGGAATGACGGTACCGTCAGAGTGGATGGTGCGAGCATTGATGTCGGTAACCTTGAAGTTCCTTTGCTCGTATGGAATCTCGACGGTGGCCAGTTCCTTGCCCTTCTCGGAGAGCACCTTGATGCGGGCGTAAAAGCTGTGAAAATGGAGTGGATCGTTGGCGATTTCCTCGACATTGAGGTAGACGGCGGCTGCGCCCGGAGCTTTGGGGTCGGCGGTCATCTTGAGTTCATCTGCGGTGGGCTGCTGGAACTGGGCGAGCAGGAGGGCCGGCGATGTGAAGACAAGAAGCAGGGGCAGGCAGCGCATGAAAACAGAAATCCGCATGAGAGGGTCCTTTGTGGGCAGAAGATTAGAGGCCCGTAGCGATGTGGTGAAAATGATTGCAAGGATTGTACAACGGGAATGGGGCGGAGTCGAGGGGGACCTGCGGTAAGGGGACTTGCCGTCCAGGCGAAAGGCGCTTGCGCGGCAGGGAGTTAGCGGACGGATTCGAGGAGGGAGGAGACGAGGGCGATGGGAAGGCCGACGACGTTGAAGTAGTCGCCTTCGATGCGGGGGATCCAGCGGGCGGCGCGGCCTTGGATGGCGTAAGCACCGGCCTTGTCCATGGGCTCGCCGGTGGCGATGTAGGCGGCGATGGCATCGTCGGAGAGTGGAAGGAAGGTGACGGCGGTGGTTTCGGCGGCAACCTGAGAGGAGGTTGCGGTGATGAGGGCGACGCCGGTAATGACGCGATGGGTGCGGCCGGAGAGGAGGCGCAACATTCGGGCGGCGTCTGCGGGGTTGGCGGGTTTGCCAAGGATTCGATTGTCGAGGGTGACGATGGTGTCGGCAGCTAAAACGATGAGGGTGTCTGAGAGACCTCCCTCAAGGGCTAAAGCCCCCGGTTCTATATGGTGCGCTATCGGCACGACTGAAGTCGTGCCCTGATACAACGCCGGATTGGACGCGCTGCTTGAATCTGTGGTCTCCCAGGTCCGAAAATCCGGACCTGGGGCACCCGAGCTTTTGGAGGAGAGTTCGGCAAAAACGGCTTGGGCTTTTTCGCGGGCGAGGCGAGTGACGTGGGCTGTGGGGTCTTCGTTGGGGAGAGGGTCTTCGGGGATGTGGGCGGGGTGGACCTCGAAGGAGTAGCCGGCCTGGGTGAGGAGTTCGCGGCGGCGGGGGGAGGCGGAGGCGAGGACGAGCATGTCTTGATTATGGCAAAGACAGCAAGTTAGCGAGTTAGCTTCCGCTGCGCGGAAGTAGCAAATTAGCGGGATGGTATGGCAGCGGTTATACAGTGAGGCCGGTTTGGAGGGTGGTGGAGGTGGCGAGGCCCCAGGCCATGGCGGGGGTGTTGTGGGCTAGTCCGAAGCGGCCGTCGGGGCCGAGGAGGATGATGCCGCCATGGCCGCCGAGACGGTTGAAGAGGTAGGCGATGGCTTCGCGGGCGGCGAGTTCGGGTGCGATGCCCGAGGCGACACGGTCGGTGGCCCACTTGCCGAGGACCAGCTTCATGATGGGTTCTCCCCAGCCGGTGAGGGAGACGGCGGCGGAGAGATTGTCGGCATAGCAGCCGCAACCGATGAGGGAGGAGTCGCCGACACGGCCGGGAGTTTTGTTGAGGGTTCCACCGGTGGAGGTTGCGGCGGCGAGGTTGCCGCGGGCGTCGAGAGCTACGGCGCCGACGGTGTCGTGGTCGTTCTGGCCGGACGGGCGGAGGCCTTCGGCACGGTCCATTGAAATTGCGGACTCCATACGAGAGTCGTTGCGTGGGAAGGCGGTTTCGGGGCTTTTGTCGTCGTGGAGGACGGGGTGCGGGGAAGTTTCCGGGCCGGAGAAGGATTCGTCGGCGAGGCCAGCGGCTTCGCGGAGCTTGGCTTGAGCGAGGCGTTCACGCTCGCGGTCGAGTACCAGCTCGGCGTTGTCGATGAGTGCCATGCCGTGGGAGTGGGCAAACTGCTCGGCTCCGGCACCGACAAAATAGACGTGGGGACTTTTTTCGAGGACCAGGCGGGCGGCCTGAATGGGGTTGCGAAGACGCTCGACACAGGCGACGCCGCCGGCCTTCATGCGGCCGCCGTCCATGAGAAGGGCGTCGAGTTGAACGCGGCCATCGGAGGTGAGAAAGCTGCCGCGGCCAGCGTCGAAGGTAGGGTCGTCTTCGAGGACGGTAACGGCGGCTTCGACGGCGTCGAGAGCGGATGCTCCGCGCGAGAGAAGGGCGTAGCCGGTTTCGAGGGCGCGGCGAACGCCGGATTCATGAGCGGCAGCGGCTTCGGCGGGGATGGCCCATGCGCCACCGTGAACGAGGAGAGTGGGAGAATGGGGAGCGGAAGAGGTCACGGGGCTATCGTAAAACATCTGGCGGGGGAGCGTCGGGGGAGGAATCTGGCAGGAAAAAACCAAAATAAACGAGCAATAAAAAACTGTAGTTATAGATATCCCACCGTAGTCGAATAACGAAAACGAAAATAAGTGAAGGTGGGGCACCTGCTTCCATTTTGGGAATGGACAGTTGAATTTAGCCATTTTGTTCCTTAATTGGAAATCTTGTCAAAGAGCGGGAGGAAGAGATCAGGGGTTAAGTGATTGAAAGGACAGGGTAAGAGTGGTGTATTAAATGTTGCAGGAAATAACGGGTAGATTCTGTAAGCTAAAAACATTCAACGGGAGCAATGAGAAGAGAGCGACAGGGAGCAAGGAAGTGGTTTTCCTGGTTTTTTCGGACCACTTCCGCGGAATCGCGAGAGTGAAGAGAGGCTGAGTCCATCTTCAGAGAACAAGTGGGTGTTTTACCTTGGCGAAGGGCCGCGCATGGAAGCGTTGCAAGCGGCTGAAGGCAGAATGGCATGTGCAGTACAAACTCTGGAAGAGATCAGAAGATTTTCCGAGTTGAAGCGGAGCAGCGAAGTGCATAGCAAGGCGGCTTGGATTACAGGCAGAAACCGCTAAGTTTTCGCGGCGACGGATGAGACCAATTCGGCGAATGCGGGGGATGGTTCCCAAGGGGAATCACCCCCTTCCCTTTCTGCGGAGATTAGAAGACCGCGGGGGCAGGGACGGGATTGGCGGAGAAATGGTGTTGGCAAAGAAGTGGCAGGCGGCCGCAGGCAGGCCGCGTGGAACAGGGGCGCAGGCGAAGTCGATCAACAAAGGCAAGTCAAAGTTGAACGCAGCAGCGGACAAGACTGTGGGCATACACAGCGTGAGAATTGCAAACACACTGTACAAGAGCCTGCTCAAGGGCAACGTAACGAGCGCAAAGCTGTTGTTCGATCTGGCGGACGGGCTGATCAATTGCGAAGACCCGGTGGTGATGAGCCAACTTTGCAGCTATGCGGAAACGCTAGCGACGGAGAAGCAATTGACTGATGCCGAAGCCGAGGCAGCCGCGCAGACGGAGCGAGTCGAGGGTGAACCCGCAGGGTTGACGGTGCAACTGAATTGATGACAACCAAAACGCACTAATGCATGTTTTTGTACTTCATACCCCAGGATCACCCCAGCGAGCAATCAAACGCTCGCTGGGGACCCAAAGACGGAAACAACTACGCGTCGAGGGTGGGTCACACGGCGATTTCGCGAGTTAACGGGAAGACAAACTTTGCGGAGAGCGGGGCAGAGATGAAAGAGTCTATGCCTTGTTCCCGGAAGAAAGAAGAGAGACGGATGAAGCTCACAAATCACGAAGGTTTGCGCGCCAGCATATGGCTTTACCTGTTGATGATTGAGTTGTGCCTGATGGGCATGTGGATGGGAAGCGTGGTTCATGCGCAGGCGTTCAACACGACGACGGTTCAAGGGACGGTGTATCTGGCGAACGGCCAGCCGGGGACAGGAACACTGGTGGTGAGTTGGCCATCGTTTACGACGGCGAACGGCCAGGTGGTGACGGCTGACAACATGACATTGGAGATTGCGCCGGATGGATTTGTGAGCGTGAGCCTGGCACCGAACCTGGGGGCGACGCCGGCGGGGCTTTATTATACGGCGACCTTCTATATGAGCGACGGTTCGGTGAACACCCAGTACTGGGTGGTTCCGGCGGGGACATTGGTGACTTTGGCACAGGTGCAGGCGCAATTAATGCCGGCGGCACAGGCCGTGCAGACGGTGAGCAAGACGTATATTGACCAAGCGCTGGAATCCCTAGCGGGCGGAGTACTGACAATAACGGGCGCCACGCTGACCGGTCCGCTGACGTTGTGCTGCGATCCGACGACGCCGTTGCAGGCGGCGAACAAACATTATGTAGACGCGGTATCGGCGCTGGCAGTGCCGCTGACGGGCGGGACGCTGACGGGAACGCTGACGGCGCCGCAGTTCAGCGGGCCGTTGAGCGGCAATGTGACCGGCAACGTGACCGGAAACGTATCTGGCACAGCGGCGAATGTAACCGGGACGGTGGCGGTGGGAAATGGCGGGACGGGCGCGACCACCACGACGGGGGCGCTGTCGAGCCTGGGCGCAGTGCCGCTGACGGGCGGGACGCTGACGGGAACGCTGACGGCGCCACAGTTCAACGGGCCGCTGAGCGGCAACGTGACCGGAAATGTATCTGGCACAGCGGCGAATGTAACCGGGACGGTGGCGGTGGGAAATGGCGGGACGGGCGCGACCACCACAACGGGGGCGCTGGCGACTCTGGGCGCAGTGGCGCTGACGGGCGGGACGATGACGGGAACGCTGACGGCGCCACAGTTCAACGGGCCACTGAACGGCGACGTGACCGGAAACATATCTGGCACAGCGGCGAATGTAACCGGGACGGTGGCTGTATGGAATGGCGGGACGGGCGCGACCTCCATACCAGGGGCGCTGGCGAATCTGGGCGCAGTGCCGCTGACGGGCGGGACGATGCAGGGAACGCTGACGGCGCCACAGTTCAACGGGCTGCTGAGCGGCAACGTGACCGGAAATGTATCTGGCACAGCGGCGAATGTAACCGGGACGGTGGCTGTATGGAATGGCGGGACGGGCGCGACCACCACAACGGGGGCGCTGGCGAGTCTGGGCGCAGTGCCGCTGACGGGCGGGACGATGACGGGTCCATTGACGGCGACAAAGCTAGGGGCGCTCTATCAAGTGGACCAATTTGCGGGAGCGGATTTTGGGGCCAAGCTGGGAGCGTGCCTGAGCGGTCTGAGCACGACGAGCGGCGGAACGTGCGATGCGCGGAATTTTACAGGCTCTCTTTCGATGGGATCAAACCTGACGATTTCGACGGCGAATGCGGTGGTGCTGCTGCCGTGCGCGACGATTTCGACGGCCAACCAGGTGATTGTGACGGCGGGAACGAGAAATGTGTCTCTGCGCGGGTGCGCCTTGCGAGGCGCGAGCACGGCAAGCGGCAGCCAGGGCGGGACGGTTTTTTATTACTCAGGCGCGGGCGCGATGTTGCAGGTAGGCGATCCGACGTATGCGGCGGATACGCAGGGATTTCACCTGGACAACGCGGTGATCAATATTACGGCCGCGACGAGCGCCAGCGCGCAAGGATTCGCGGCTTATCGCACGCAGGAATTGGATATGGAAAGCTTGTATTTTCTTGGAAACTCGAACCAGACGGGCATGACTCTGGACGGGACCGGAAATTATACGGGGGGAACGTTTTACGACAACGAGTTCACGGGATTCCAGACGGCGGTGAACGCCATCGGGCACCAGATAGCGAATCCCGCGACGACGGATTGGTTGAACGCAAGCACGTTTGTGCGGCTGCACATCGACTGCCCGATGAGCGGGGGCAATCAGATCAGCGGAACGTACGGGATCAATTTACAACAGGGGGACGGCAACACGTTCACCGGAGGGGATGTAGAGGGATGCTCGACGGCATTGCACCTGGGGGCGAACGCGCAGAACAACACGATCGTGGGATTGCGGAACGAGAACTCGACGAATCAAGTGGTGGCGGATGCGGGCAGCTCATACAACAACTGGATAACGGGCGGCACGATGTTTACCGGGCAGTTGACGGACAACGGCACGCGCAACAGCTTCCTCGATACATTTCACCGGAGTTTCAACGGCTTGAATGGTGATTGGTACGGAAGCCAGAAGGACGCCACGGTAACCAATCACTGGCGCCTGGGGACAGGGACGGGCAACGAACGCGGATTGGTGAACGAGATTCAGACGGATTACGGATACCGCTGGTTGTATGGGTTCACGGACGCGACGGCGGGCGAGCAGTTCTATCAGATTCAGGATTTGCTCAACAACGTGGGGCGGCTGGCGATCGGCCAATATAACAATGGGCAGTCGAGCACCAACAATCAGACGGTAATCAATTCGGCGGGGACCGGGGCGGTGTTGCTGAACGGATCAACCAACTCCGGAACCGGCGGGGTAGTGATCGGGTCGGGCGGCCCAAGCATCACAACGGTAGCCACCGTGGACGGCAGCGGCGATGCTCAGTTCAACGGAACGCTTTATGTGGGATCGACGAGTCAATCCACCGGAACGATGACGGTTCGCAACAACGCCGACAGCGAAGTGGACTATTACCTTAGGCCGGGATTGACCACCAGCCAGAAAGGCTCGTACACATACAAGGACTGGAACGGGAACAGCCAGTGGTACATGGTGAAGGACCAGTACAACAACTGGGCGCTGAACTCGGCAACCGGCGGGCTGGACAGCTTCAAGGCCTACCAGAGCGGCAATAGCGGCGACACATACATCGACACATCGAACAGCACAGGCGTGGTGCGGATCAATTACGAGACCGGATCCGGCACGCAGTTCAAGGTGTACGGGGGAAACAGCGGCAGTTTGTATGCCAGTTTCACGGGAACGACGTCGATCCAATTTCCGGGACTTTCGGCGGGTAGCGGCCACAATTGCCTACAGATCGACAACTCGGGTTACATCACTAATACAGGAACGGCCTGCGGAACAGGAAACAGCGTGGGCACAGTGAACGTCGGGGTTAGCGGACAGATCGCCTATTACAGCGGATCGGGCACGTCAATATCCGGCACAAACACGGTTTCGGTTACATCGGGCGGGACCGGATCTGCTACTGCTTCCGGGGCGCTGACGAACCTGGGCGGGGCGGCGTTGGCGGGAGCGTCTTTTACCGGCCCGGTGAGCACATCAGGCACATTCTCCGCAGCTAACAACGCGAGCATAGGACCGCGTTACGACGTGACAAACTCCGCATTCGGCGCGAAGGGAGACGGATCAACCGACGACACGGCAGCGATACAGGCGGCCTTCAACGCCTGCTACAACGGCGGAGTTGTTCCCTACGGCGGGGTGGTGGAGTTTCCCGGCAGGCATACTTACAATGTCTCGTCCACGATTAACGCATACGACTCGTGCCGGATTGAAGGAGTCACGGGAAGCGTATCCACGCCGGGCGCTCCACCGAGACTTGCATGGAATGGCCCGGCCGCGGGTGTGGTGTCGACGATTACAGCATTCAGCATCTCCTCGAACGTAGTCACCTTCACGGCCGCAAATAGCCTGACAGCGGGCCAGTATGTAGATATAGAAGGCCTGACGGCCGGATACTATCTGAATCGATCCATAATCCAGGTGTCTTCAACGGGGCTTTCCGGCAGCCAGTTTAGAGCAACGCTTCCATCCGGCTGGAGCAATGTGACAACGACCTCCGACTCGGGCACGGCGACGACGGTCAATGTGCTTCTGGCATTTGATTCCAATGCCCGCTATCAGCAGTCGATCAGCAATATGGAACTCCTGCCTGCCTCTACCGCAACTCCTGGATCACTGCAAGTTGATGCTTACTATGGCTCACGCGTGGATACCGGCACCCAGATACTGAACACCTGGGCGGAAGGCGCGACGATGTACGGATACTACTTTGCCAACGGAGGAATCAATGCATATTTTGATCAAGGCTGGCGGTGCGACGGAGTGGGAATATCCTGCATATATTGGCGGGTATCAAGCACAGACTCTCTTGGAATAGCCAACGGGACAGTGGACAACAGCAGCAGCGGATCTTACAGCGGCGGGGCGGTGATGCTGGATGCCGCGGCCTGCGCGAATCAGACCGGAATCCACTTTACTTCGAAAAACATGAAGATAGAAATCAACAACTCTCTCTCGCCGGGTCTGGGAGTGTTCACCATGTACGATTGTCCATCCAATTCGAACCTGGAAGCGTTTTGGCTGGACCTGGAGAATAACTGGGTGTCACCGGGATCCTTAAGCACGGCGGGATTCAACTTTCCATCGTTTGTGATGTCGCCGGCAAACGATGCCGCTCTCAGCCTGACCATAGTGAATGGAGGATTTCCAGAAGGAGTTTCGCCGAATACTACAACACGGTGGGTGGGATTGCCCGCATTGCTGCGGAACGATATGTATAACATCAGTTCGACAATACCGTATTTGAGTTATGCTCCATCGATTAACAGCGCTGGGTTATATAGAGCTTACAACGCTCCCATCTCGCTTATAGGCGATGTTAACCTCAGCCAGGTATGGCATTACGGCATCCAATCTTCCGATTATCTTTACTCGGACACGGCCTTTACGGCGCTGCCGAATGCGACCACTCTTTTTGCAGGTCAGATTGTTGCGCCTCCGGCCTATTGGAACGGAGCCAGCGGCAAACGGTATGCCATTGACGTGGTGTACCAGACGGGCACGACAGGAACGCCGAACAGCGGCAGCACCACCTGCACCGGAAGCAGCGGCGGTAATGTTCTGACTTGCAGCAGCGCCACAGACCTTTCGGCGGGACAGAGAATCACGATCGGGACAGATACGAACAAGGTAATCAATTATGTGGACGCGACTAAGCCAGGCGCGGTGCTCGTGAATCTGGGGAGCAGCCTGGGATCGACATATTCGACAGCAACAGCGCTTTCATTCTCCGCGCCGGTGCTAGGGCCAGAGATTCAGATGCCGACAAAATCTTCCGCTGCGCCTTCTACACTGGCATGGCTGCAGGGGGATATGTTACAGAACTCCGGCGCAGCGGCCAATGGAGTAGCCGCCTGGGTGAACGTAGCATCGGGCACTCCGGGAACGTGGGCGGGGATTCCGCTGGGCAACAGCAGCGGACTTTTAAATGTTGGACAGGTTGTTGGCGCAGCATCCCTCTCCGGCGCGACGTTTACCGGAGCGGTGAACGGAACAAGCGCCAACTTCTCAGGCACCGTGACGGTGAACAATACAACAACCGGGAACGGTGTGTGTTACTCACAGGGAAATATCAGCATACCCATAAGTTGCCCTAACAACAACGTAACCAGCGTGCCATCTACGACCAACTATCTGATGCCTAATACATGGAGCATCTACAACGCTTTCAATGGCGGGCGGTGGTTTCAAACGGATCTGGAAACCGATCAAACTGTTTTCACCGATAAGCTCTGGAATCTCACCAAATACACTCCCGGCGGGTCATGGCGCGATTGGTCTACAGTGCAGAACTGGTCAATCGGCGACACCATGATTGATTACGGAATTGTAATTGGGTCCGGCGGAGTAACGGGGAGCGGCGACGAAGGAATGGAGGTTCGAGATTGGGGTGTTTTTCAGGGCGGCAGGAATATTGTCGCAGAATGGGGGGGGGCAGTCACGGCGGGCGCTGGAACGGGCAGTACGTCAATCACGGTGGGAAGTCCGCAAGGAGCAGGAACACAAGGCGCAAGCCGGTGGCTGATTGATTACTCAAAGGCGTACACGACGGGCACTATTACAGCAATCTCCGGTTCCGGCTCTGGACCCACGACCTATACAGGAACAGGTACAAGTTGGCCGGTATCCACGGTCAACACGACACTAGGAACCGCTGTTTCCGCGCCGGGTGTAGTAACTGCGAGTCCTGCCTCGATGACCAATATCACCACTTCGACGCTGCTGGTAGTGGCTGATCCCTCGAACATCGAATGGCTGTATCCATCCTCCACCACGGGCAGCACCTTCACGGCCACGTTTGCCAAGCCGCACCCGTCTACGGCCATCGTCATGGCGGGTGGAATGACGGGATATTTCGTGGAACTGACAGCCGATGAAGTCAGCGGAAGTTTTACCGGCTTCACGGTTACGGGAACTGTGAGACAAGCATGGCCGATTCTGGGGACAACCAACTCAACGACGATGCAGGTATGGATTGCTGGTCACGGAATTTGGCTCCAATCAGACTGGTTTACTCGCTGGAACGCATCTACAGCCAACGGATATGCGGCATACCCCGGAGCGGAGGTAGTGGGAGTCACGCCTATTCTAACCGGCGCGTCAGAACCGCTACAAGCCGTGACAAACACGCTCACGCTCGGTCCCAATGCCGCGGCCTGGGCCAATGGCGATACCGTGTACCTGCCGATGTATCCAGCGATTGCGTATTCCATCGGAAACGAGACATTGCAGAAGTTCTTCTCCTGCGAAGGCAACGCCCTGAGCTGCCGCGGCGGCAATACGCAATTCAACGGGATATGGGCGGCGGAAGGCTCAAACCAAAATGACGATGTCTACGAATACTACAACAACACGCCGCTCAGTTACTATTCAGGAAATGGAGGACAGCTAACACCAATGCGCGGCCTGTACTTTGACGGCGCATTCAGCGATATCATCCACTCGCAATACGGACCATCATGGAATCAGAACCAGTACATGCTTGATGTAGGATGTGCTTCCACCACTAACGGATGCTCTGACTATGTTGGCATTGTCAGAGTTACGGGAGGCAACAGCCCATCGATGTTTGTTGATCCAGTTAGTAAAACCTGGTACTACGGCGGCAACCTATTTTCTAACTACGTGCAGTCAAACAGTTATCCGACTTACAGCACAGCGAACACCGGACTCATGGGCGCTAATGCGTTGGGCGTTTATGATATGGACTATTTCCAAAACGAATGGGGAGGCGGATATACCCACGCATATTTCAGGTCCAACTCCGCAAACAGTGCGTATGTGCAACAGGGAGGCTTCAACTCGTCGGATGTTTTCGTGGCGAATGGGGGTTTTTCGACATCTGGCACTTTCACTTTGGGGAGTGGCGGGACATTAAATGCCGCAGCGGGGCAGATTGTGGCGGCAAATATATCCAACAACCTCATCTATAACGGTGGCTGGCAGTATATCGCCAACGGAGCAGGCTCACTCCTCAACCTACAAGGTGGCGCAGCAACAATCAGCACTGCACCGAGCGGAACATCGGGATCAGGAGCTAATCTCGCACAGAACGCGATCATCACAGCAACAGGAACAACTTTCGCATATCCCAATTATGCGCCGTCTCTAACCTACGGAGCGAGCGCCAATTTTACGTGGCAGACTGGCTCGACGGATCAGTTGACTATCGGTCAGGAGGCAGGAAGCGCCTACGAGTGGTGGATGCAGGGGCGTAATTCATCGAATGTTGCGGATAACATATCGCTTCAACCACTGGGAGGCAACGTCGGCATCGGGATCAAGAACCCAGGCTCGCTGTTGACTGTAGCTGGAAACATTGCCAATGCCAACGGCGTCCTGCTCCCCTCCACCCTCACTGGCTACTACGGTTCCGGCGCGGGGGATGTAATGGTGCAATTAAGCGATGGGACGGGAACGAGTGGCTATATAGCTGTGTACGATGCAAATGGGGGCCTGACGAATGGCAGCAGCATACCGGCATCGGCGAATACATTGAGCAGCAATTCGAGCAGACAGTTTGTGGCCTCCACCTCGCATAATCTGAGCGTGCCGGCGAATTGCGCAGCGGCCGGCGGTTCGGGTACGGCGTACACGTGCACGACGTCGCCCACGTTTACGCCCGCGACGGGCGATCATATTCAGTTCAAGGCTGATGTGGCGAACACGGGATCGGCCACGTTGAACGTGAATGGCGCGGGCGCGGCGACGATCTACAAGTGGGGCAACACTACTACGCTGACTGGCGGAGATCTTCAGGCCGGACACTGGATCAGCGCGACCTACGATGGAAGCCACTGGCAACTCGAAGGACAGTTGGGCAATGCGAATGCGACGCAACTGAACAGCGCGTCAATACCGGCGTCGACGAACGCATTGAGCAGCAATACGAGCAGCCAGTTGGTCGCCTCCACGTCGCATAATCTGAGCATGCCGGCGAATTGCGTTGCTGCCAGCGGCTCGGGGACGGCTTACACGTGCACGACGTCGCCCACATTTACGCCCGCCATTGGCGATCATATTCAGTTCATGGCGGATGTGGCTAACACGGGGAGCGCTACGCTGGCGGTGAACGGCGCCACTGCCGCTACGTTCAAGAAGTGGGGCGGGTCAGGCAATTTGATTGCCAATGACCTGTTGTCGGGGAACTGGATTTCAGCGACATATGACGGGACGTATTGGCAGCTTGAAGGACAGTTGGGGAATGCGAATGCGACGCAACTTAACGGCGCGTCAATACCGGCATCGGCGAACGTGACCTCGACGAATTCGAACTCCCAAATCGTCGCGTCCACCTCGCATAATCTAAGCGTGCCGGCGAATTGCGCAGCGGCCAGCGGGTCGGGGACGGCTTACATATGCACGACGTCGCCCACGTTTACGCCAGCAGCGGGAGATCATATTCAGTTCAAGGCTGATGTGGCGAACACGGGATCGGCCACGTTGAACGTGAATGGCGCGGGCGCGGCGACGATCTACAAGTGGGGCAACACTACTACGCTGACTGGCGGAGATCTTCAGGCCGGACACTGGATCAGCGCGACCTACGATGGAAGCCACTGGCAACTCGAAGGACAGTTGGGCAATGCGAATGCGACGCAACTGAACAGCGCGTCAATACCGGCGTCGACGAACGCATTGAGCAGCAATTCGAGCAGCCAGTTGGTCGCCTCCACGTCGCATAATCTGAGCATGCCGGCGAATTGCATAGCGGCATCCGGGTCGGGGACAGCTTACACATGCACGACGTCGCCCACATTTACGCCCGCGACGGGCGATCATATTCAGTTCAAGGCGGATGTGGCTAACACGGGGAGCGCCACGCTGGCGGTAAACGGAGCCACTGCCGCGACCTTCAAGAAGTGGGGCGGGTCAGGCAACCTGATTGCCAATGACCTGTTGTCGGGGAACTGGATTTCAGCGACATTTGATGGGACGTATTGGCAGCTTGAAGGACAGTTGGGCAATGCCAACGCCACACAGATCAATGGAACGTCTTTACCGGCATCGGTGAACGTGACCTCGACGAATTCAAGTTCACAGATCGTTGCCTCGACGACGCATAATCTGAGCATGCCGGCGAATTGCATAGCGGCATCCGGCTCGGGGACAACCTACACGTGCTCGACCTCGCCCACATTTACGCCCGCGACGGGTGATCATATTCAGTTCAAGGCGGATGTGGCTAATACAGGTAGCGCCACTCTGGCGGTGAACGGAGCTACTGCCGCGACCTTCAAGAAGTGGGGCGGGTCAGGCAACCTGATTGCCAATGACCTGTTGTCGGGGAACTGGATTTCAGCGACATTTGACGGGACGTATTGGCAGCTAGAAGGACAACTGGGTAATGCCAACGCCACACAGATCAATGGAACGTCGATCAGCGGCTTGTCTGGCAGCGGATCGCTTCTGGCGCTGACAACTTCGCCGACGATTGCGTCGCCGACGTTCACAGGGACGGTGACAACACCACTGACCACGGCAGGAGTGGTGACGACAACCAGCGGCGGAGTGCTGGGCAGCGTTGCCACAACAGGAAGCGGAAGCGCAGTTCTGGCGACATCGCCGACACTGGTGACACCGACGCTGGGCGCGGCCAGCGCCACAAGTCTATCGCTTACCAACCCGCTGACGGTATCAAACGGCGGAACTGGAGCAGCGACGGCGAGCGCCAATACCGCATTTGGAAACTTTACCACTTCGAGCGCCGCGCCGAGCTTTACGGCCACGACGGGCACGGGAAGTCCGGTTGCGGCCATTTCGCCGACATTTACCGGTAACACCACAACCTTTGCGAATAACTCGGCCAGCACGGATTACATTGTGATTCAACCGGGCACATCGAGCACCGCGTATCTGGGCGGGATTCAACTGAACAGCGCCGCCGCGACGCCGGTGACCGAGTGGTATATCGAAGAGGACACGAATTACGATCTCAAGATTCACGATCAGGGCGCGACCACCCCGGTGGACATTCTGACCGGCTACATCAACGCGGGCACCAACATCAACTCGCAGGGCACAAGCGCGGTCACCATCAACAATTCATCGACCGGCTCCGGCACGGGCGGTTTTATCGTCTACGAGGGCGGCGCGAACTACAACATCGCGGCATTTACGGCGAATAGTTCGGGCAATGCCAGCGCAGCAGGCATATTTACGGCCGGCGGCATCATCAGCGGCGGGATGGGAGTATCGCTTTCCAGCGCAACGAGCATCGCGGCAACCGGCTTTACCAGCACCGGGCTGGCGCTTCCGACGATTCCGGTGAGCACGACCAAGCGCGGCATGTGCGTGTTGATCTGGGAACAGAACACGGCAGTGGGCACGGTGCAATTCGGAATGGGAATGAACAATGCGCCGACCAACCTTTGGGTGATCAATCAGGATTCGCCGGGAACGTACAAGGCGCCAACTTACACCACAATCAACTCGACAACGACAACCGCGGTGTCCGCAACGGATGCGCCCAGCGCCACGGCGACAGGGTACAGGGACGAGATCGAATTTACCCTCACCACGGGAAGTTCCAGCGCGGTGACCGTGACGGTCTATGGACTTTCCAGCAGCACATCGGATGCGCTGGTGATCGAGCCGGGAAGCTACTGTACATGGCTGCCGTGAGAAGTCCGGGAAGGGGTCTGGTTTCATGCAAGTTAGAGCTTTTGAGAGGAAGCGCAGGCGGCAACGCTCACGAGGGTACAGTGGCTGAGATAAGTACGGAGTACAACCCCGGAGTCGGGGGCAGGAGTCTGATCCCCGAGGAACTGGACCGGGAGGAACTGGAGCGGTTCGGGAAGATACTGGATACCCGGCCTGCGAGCCTGCGGGGGCGGACGGTGGGGATGGAGCTGGCCGAGAAGCTGCTGAAGGTGCGGACGCGGGAGGGGAGCACGGCGCCGCTGAGGGCGAATGCGGTGCAGCGGACCTTTGAGCGTCTGCGGGGCGAACGGAATATCGTGCTGAAGGCGCGGCAGGTGGGGATGACGACGTGGGTGGCGGCGCGGTTTTTTCTGAAGACTATTACCCGGCCGGGGACGCTGACGCTCGAGGTGGCACATTCGCAGGAGGCGGCCGAGGAGATTTTCGGGATCGTTCACCGCTTTGTGGACTGTTTGCCGGAGGCGCTTCGCGAGGGGCCGTTGCAGGTCTCGCGGGCCAATGTGCGGCAGATTGTGTTTCCAGAGTTGGACTCGCAGTACCGGGTGGTGACGGCGGGCGACCGGAACGCGGGGCGGGGATTGACGGTACAGAATCTGCACTGCTCGGAGCTGGCGCGCTGGCCGGGCGACCCGGCGGAGACACTGGCTGGATTGCGGGCGGCGATGGCGCCGGACGCGGAACTGATTCTGGAGTCGACGCCGGAGGGGGTGGGAGGCTGCTTTTACGAGGAGTGGCAGAAGGCCAGCGAGATGGGGATGGTGCGGCACTTCTTTCCGTGGTGGATGGAGCGGCAGTACCGGGCGAAGGCAGTGGATGAAGAGAGCCTGACGGACGAAGAGCGGGATTTTATGGCCTTCAAGCAGTTGGATTTGGAGCAGATTGGATTCCGGCGGCAGATACGGGCGGATTTTCGCTCTCTAGCCCGGCAGGAGTACGCGGAAGATTGCGAGAGCTGTTTTCTGGCCAGCGGGGATTCGGTTTTTGAACTTGCGGCGGTGGATGCGCGGCTCAAGACAGTGACAGAGCCTCTGGAAGTGCGGCTGAATGGGGAGCTGGAGATCTGGCTGCCGCCGCTGAAGGGCAAACAGTATCTGGTGGCGGTGGACCCGGCCGGGGGCGGAAGCGAGGGCGATTACTCGGCGGCCGAAGTGCTGGAGCTGGAGACAGGATTGCAATGCGCGGAGTTTGCCGGACACGTGGGCGGCCTGGAGCTGGCGCAGCGGGTAACGGAGCTGGCCACGGAGTACAACCAGGCGTGGCTGGTGGTGGAGCGGAACAACCACGGCAGCGGGGTTCTGGCGCTGATCGAGAGCATCTACGGGTATAAGAAGGTTTACAAACAGAAAGGTCAGGCGGGGTGGTTGACGACGTCCATGAGCCGGCCGACGGCGCTGGGAAGATTGGATGCGGCGCTGGTGGAGGCGCCGGAGCGATTTCAGAGCCGGAAGCTGCTGGCCGAGTGCCGGAGCTTTGTGCGCCGGCCGGATGGTGGAAGCGGGGCGCGCCCCGGGACGCATGACGACCGGGTGATGGCCATAGCGATTGGATTGGGGGCGCGGGAAGAGCTGGGACAGTGAACAGGGGTAAACGCATAGAATTCGATTGAGGTTGGAAACGAGCGGGGGCACGAGCTTGGCAGTTCTGGCGGTGCAGCATATCCGGCGGATGCGGGGCGGGGCGCAAGGCCAGTTGATGCTGGGCGCGGATGGCCAGGTGTACGTGGTGAAGTTTCAGAACAACCCGCAGCACGTGCGGGTGCTGGCCAATGAGTTTCTGGCCTCAAGAATTGCTACTGCCGCGGGGTTGACGGCGCCGGAGACGGAACTGATGGAAGTTTCCAGCTGGCTGGTCGAGAATACGCCGGAGCTGGAGATGGACCTGGGCAGGACGCGGGTGCGGTGCACGGCGGGGTTGAACTTCGGGTCAAGATTTGTGGGCGGACTGATGCCGGGACAGGTGGTGGATTACCTGCCCGAGGAGCAGATGGCGGAGGTGAAAAATCTCGCCGAATTTGCCGGGATTCTTGCGCTGGACAAGTGGACCGGCAATGCCAATGGCAGGCAGGCGGTCTTTGCGCGCCGGCAGCGGGAGCGGCGCTACCGGGCGGTTTTCATCGACTACGGGTACTGCTTTCACGCCGGGGAGTGGAAGTTCGAGGATCTGCCGCTGCGCGGGGTGTACTACCGCAACGATGTCTACCGGGAGATTGCCGGGTGGGAGTCCTTTGAGCCGTGGCTGACGCGGCTGGAGTCGATGGCGGCGGAGACGGTGTGGGCGGCGGCCAATGAAGTTCCGCCGGAGTGGTACGGCGGCGATATATCTGAAATGGAAGCGCTGGTGGAGAAGCTGCTGGCCCGGCGAAGCCGGATTCGGGAGCTGATTGAAGGGTTCGGGAAGTCGGACAGGATGCCATTTCCGAAATGGGTGGGGATGGGAAAGAAAGTGGAGGAGGATTGGAAAGAGGAGAGGTGGGGGAATAAGATGGGGAGGGTGAATTGAGAGGCAGCGATCAGCTCACAGCTATCAGCTTTCAGCTTTGGAAATGGACAACATTAGCAAGCTGAGGTCTAAAGGCTGGGGGACTAAGAGCTAAGGGTTGAGAGCTGAGGGCTGAGAGCTGAGGGCTGAGAGCTGAGGGCTGAGAGCTGAGGGCTGATAGCTCACATCAATGAACAGCGAAAATCAGCGGCGGGCATGAAGAGCGAATGCCGGGTATGCAATGAGTAGCGAAAATCAGCGGCGGGCATGCACCTTTCAACTGCTCCGGTATGTGCCGGATGCGGTGAGGAACGAGTATGTGCATATCGGGGTGATTCTGAGAGAGCAGGGCGGCGGGCCGTCGGGCGGGCCGGAGCCTCCTCTCGTCCGGTTTACCCGCGACTGGCGGCGGGTGCGCTGCCTGGATCCGGAGGCCGACACCGCGCTGCTGGAGGGGATGGAAAGTGAGTTGCGGCGGCGCTTTGAGAGGGAGCCTGATGGGAATTTGATGCGGCTGTTGACCGAATCGCTTTCGCTGAACGTGCAGATGACCGAGCCCAAGGCTTATCTGGCGGAGAGCCTTCCGGCGGGAATGGAAGAGCTGATGCGGCTGTATGTGGAGCCGCCGCCGCGGGAGAAGATACAGAGATTGAGCGGCAGGGCGGCGATTCAAGCGAAGATGCGAGGAGAGTTCGAACGGGCCGGGGTATGGGATTTGTTGAGGAAGCGGATTGCTGCATCGGAGTATACGCGCCCCGGAGATCCGCTGCGCATCGACGCGGGGTACAAGCCGAACGGGATGCACCACCCCGCGGACAAAGACCCGTCCGCGGGGACCCCGTTCGTGCGCATGTTTCACGCGGTGAGCCTGGAGCCGGGCGTGGAGATGGCCAAGGTGCTGGCCTTTTCCGCGGCGGGGCTGAGAATTGGCGTGGAGCGGGTGGAGCGGGCCAGCCTGGAGTTGACGGCGGTGATTGAGCCGGCGGCCCGTCTGGGAGCAAGCGACGAGGAGCCGGAGCGGCTGGAGATGTACCGCTTTGGGGTGGAGACGATGGAAGAGCACCAGATCCGGGTGCTGACCACGTCGGATTTGGGACGGGTGGCGGAGACAGCGCGGCGGGAACTGCGGGTGTGAACGACAGTGGTCAGTTGTCAGTGATCAGTTGTCAGTTTTTTCAGCCTACAATTATCGGTTGAGGTTTGCAGATAATTTCCTGTGTTTGCGGTAGTATCGATTTTGTTGTGGAGTTAAGGCGGTTGGAGTTAGTGGATGCCAGCGGGTAGCTGACAACTGAAAACTGACAACTGACCACTGGCGTTGATGAGGCATGGCCCTTTCGGGGTTATGCCTTTTTTGTTTTTGGGTTGGCTGATCTGCGGGTTTGAAAGACGGCTTCTAGCTGCAAGCTAGAAGCCTGGAAAAGGAAGGTGCGCGTGAAGGTAGGAGAGCAGTTGCGGGAGATCTGGCGGCAGGCGACCGGGAGTGGGCGGAACGCGGAGATGGCGGCGGGCGCGGCGGAGGCGGAGGCGGAGCGCAAGACGCTGGCGCTGCCCGCGATCTTAAGTCCAGTCCAGTTTCCGGGGCAGCACCTGCCCAAGCCGACACCGGTGAATCTGCGCCGGTTTGCGGAGACGCCACTAGTGCGGCGGGCGATCAACGTCATCAAGGATCGCATTGCGGCCATGGACTGGCAGGTGCGGGTGCGGCGCGGCGTAAAGGAGGGGGAACTGGCCTTTGCGGAACGCAAGCTGCGCGCATTGCGCAGAACGCTGGAAGAGCCCAACGCCACGGACAACTTCCGAACGCTGATGGAACAGGTGATCGAGGACGTGCTGACGGGCGGATATGGGGCCATCGAGATGGAGCCGACCGGCGACGGAGAGCGGCCGGCGATGCTGTGGGCGGTAGACGGCGCGTCGATTCGCATTAATCCGCGCTGGAACGGTCAGGCGGAGACGCCGCGCTATGCGCAGGCGCTGCCCGGGCAACTGGAGTCCAGCGCCATCGAGTTGCGCGACGACCAGCTGATATATGTGCGCATGAACCCGCGCAGCTTTACTCCCTTCGGGCTGGGGCCGCTGGAAGTGGCCTTTGAGACGGTGAACCAGTTTTTGAGCGCGCACCGCTTTGCGGGCAAGCTGGCGGCGAATTCGGTGGCGCAATATGCGCTGTGGCTGAACGAGGCGACGCCAGCGCAGCATGACCGGCTGATTCGCTGGTGGCAGGACGAGATCGAGGGAACCGGGCGGGTGCCGTTGATTTCGACCGAGCAGAAGCCGGAGGTACTTCGCTTCGCTCAGGGCACCGACGCGGATATGCGGCTGGCCTGGCAGGAGTTCCTGATTCGCATGGTGGCCAATGCCTTTGGGTTGCCGCCGCTGATGCTGGGGCTGGAGTCGGATGTCAACCAGTCGACGGCGTCGGAGATGGCCGACGAGGCTTTCCGCGGCGCGATATCGCCGCTGGCGATGCTGCTGGCCGGACACATTACCCGGGATCTCTTCGGCAAGTGCATTGGCTGGCGGGAGTTTGAGTTTGTCTTCAACGAACTGAACGCGCGGGACGAGATGACAGAGCTGGCGGTGCAGGTGCAACTGTTGCAGGCCGGTGTGTTGACGGTGAATGAGGTGCGGGCAATGCGGGGGCTGGGACCGCTGGGGCAGGACGGGGCGGCGGTGCAGTTGACGGGCGAAGCGGCAATGGAAGAGACAGGCTAATGGAATCCAACGCGGCCGGGCGACAAGCCGGCCGGACGGCAAAAGCAGATGGGCGGAGAGCGGATGAGACTGGAAGCGATGGCGGTAAAGATTCCCCAAGTGGACGGTCACCCCAACCGGGTGCCGTTCGAGGGGGTGCTGACGTTGGTGAACGCAGCCAGCGACAAGGCGCCGGCGGGAGCGCGCGGACACCGTGTGATGTTGACGCACGCGGCGGCGGAAAAGGCGCTGCCTTCGCTGCTGGGCATGGCGGTGGACTACCGGCCAGGCTGGGACGGGCACGACGCGCGGCGCAAGATCGGGCTGCTGACGGAGGCGGACCTGGTGGGGCAGCGGCTGGTGGTGCGCGGCTACCTGTATGCGCGGGACTTTCCCGAGGTGGCGGGAGCGATCGAGGCGCAGAAGCCCGAGTCGCTGGGCATGAGTTATGAGCTGGCCGACGCGCGGGTGGAAGACATGCGGGCCGAGGTGTGGAAGCTGACCCGCGTGACCTTTACCGGAGCGGCCATACTGCTGCGGGACAAGGCGGCTTACCGGGCCACCAGCTTCCGCATGGCGAGTTAGCGGGCAAGGAGTTAGCAAAACGCAAGTTAGCGAGTTAGCAAACAGGCTCCGAAGTACGGAGCCTGTTTTGTTGGCAAGTTAGCGAAAAACAGCGAGCAGATGCCAGCTAACAGCAAAAGCCGGCAACTGTCAGGTGATAACTGAAAACAGATAGCTGTTTGCTGTCAGCTGTCAACAGAAGAAAGGAATGGCATGGAAACCAAGGAACAAGAGATAGCGAATCGGCTGGAAGCCGCGACCGCGCAGCTGGAGCGAACGCTTAGCTGGCTGGAGGAGCGTCAAGGCGCCCTGAGCGGCGACGTGGAAAAGATCTCGGCGACCATCGAGCAGAGCCGGAGGGAAGCGGAGCTGGCGGAAAAGCTGGCCGCAGCCGAGCAGGAGCTGGCTGAGGTGAAGGCAAAGTCGGCAGAGAACGCGTTGAATCCGCTGCGCAGAACGCTGCCTTCGGCGACCAGCGAGATGCTGGCCAAACACGGCATCGGCGAAGGTCCAATCGACGTGCGTGCCCTGGACTCGGCGCTGGCCAGCTTGAGCCTGGAACAGCGCATCGCGGTGAAGACCCAGCTGCTGCGGGCAGGCGCAATTGCATAAAGGCAGCTAACAGCAGACAGCTAACAGCGAACAGCTGACGGCTGCCAACTGCAAGCTATGAACTGTGAACTATCAACCAAGCAATGACTGGCCCCATGGAGGGGGCGGAAAGAGCCTATGAACGCAACCTTTGCAGACATTCACGCGGCAGCAGATTGGCTCGCGCCGGGCGCTGTCGAAGTACCGCTTTATCAAACCGAGATTTTCGATATCTGCCGGCGTTCGAGCCCCTTCGGGCAGCGCATCAAGCAGGTTCCAGCGACTGGACATCCGTCGCGGTTCTTCGAGGAGACATTGATTCCGAATCCGGGAACGGCCGGCTTCATGAATCCACGCGCCATCGTGCCGGCGACGGTAACTCCGACGCGCATCGAGTTCAGCGTGCCGTTGAAGGCGATCGTATCGCAGATCAACTACAACCTGTTCGACATCGAGATAGGCGACCAGCAGAAGCAGTTTGCCTATCTTCAGGCCAAAGACCTGGTGGATACGGTGAGCGGCGTGATGGTGACGCACGACATCGCACTGTGGAACGGCAACGACACCAGCCTGGCTTCGCCGACGACCACGCAGTACATGGGCGTGATCGGGCAGATTCAGGCGGCTATCATGGCGGGCAGCACCAACACAGTTTCCATTTCCGGGACGGGTTCGATTGTCAACGGGCTGAGGACGGCTGTGGCGACGATGTGCGCCAGCAGCGGTTTCCATGTGCGGCCGACGGCGATTTATGCCAATCCCATGCTGCTGGACCTGATCGACCAGGAGATGAAGGCGGAGTTCAACGTGGTGCTGAATACCGGTCCAATCACCGGCGGCATCACGGTGAAGATGCTGTCGACGCAGGCGGGCGAACTGCCGCTGATTCCGGACTGGAGCCTTGGCTATACAGGCACAATCGGCTCCGGCTCGGCATCGCTGCCGGCCTACATCGTGACTGAGGATCTGATCGAGTACCACTGGCTCGGCGATCCGACGCCACGTGTCTTCCAGTTGGGGCTGCCGAACTCGCTGACATACCAGTATGTCGCGGTCAAGTTCGGAGCGCCGGTGGTGAAGGGCGCGGGCTTTGCGCACTTCCAGGTGCTGGTGAACGGCAGGTAACGAGCGAGCAAGTCAGCAGCTCAACGAACTAGCGGCTGATTTGCCGTACGACCGGGTGGGCGGGAGCAGCGAAGTCGTAACTCCCGCTCGCCCGGCGAGCACGAACAAAGGGAAGGGTGGAGTATGGCGTATCTGCTGCCAGCGGATTATCAGAATTACGGCTTGCCGGCGGGAACGACGGCGGATTGGATTACGGCTGCGACGGCATTGATCAACAGCTACTGCAGGCGGCCGGACCTGAACGTGATCCAGTACACGGAGCGTTTGCGGCTGACCAGCGAAGCGCAGACGGTGTTGTTGAGCTATCTGCCGCTGGCGCCGCTGGGAACGGCGACGACGCCGCTGGTGAGCATGGAAGGCCGTTATGCGCGACCGCGGCGAGGAGAGCTTCCGAACCAACCGCTTATGGAGATTGCACTGGCGTTTTCACTGCCGGGGCAGTGGACGGCGATTGATCCCAGCACGGTGGACTACGACCCCAATACCGGGGAGCTGACGCTGCCTTGGAATTTGCTGGGGTTGCCTTTCAACGAGGTGGCGGTGACTTACACGGCCGGCCTCGCGACAATCGGTGACGACGTAAAGACGGCGTGCGCGCAGATAGTGCGCAATGCGCAGTCCACGCCGGCGTTGAACGCGAGCAAGACCAAGATCGACACGATGCAGATGCAGTATTTCTCGAGTTCGCTGGTGGACGAAACAGTGCAAGCCTGGCTGCGTCCCTACGTGGCGAACAGGCTGGGGTGAGGGATGAGCGATACGGCAGCGCGCAATCCTGTGGGAGCGCCGCGGATGCTGGCCGATGCCCTGTTGCGAAGCGTGACAGGCACGACGGCCCTTCTGCGGGTGACGGGCGCGAATACAACAAGCAGCCAGTCGGAGGTAGGGCTGGCGGCGACGACGTTTGCCGAAGTGGCGGTGAGCCCAGTGGTGATGCGCAAGCTGCGTCCCAACTGGCAAGAAAATGGCGAGTCCAAGTGGGAGCTGCTGGTTTCAGCGACGGGCGTGGAGCAACAGGTGAATGCTCTGGAGCTGGATTCAGCCCAGGCACTTTTTGCGATGACCCTGCTGATTACCGTGGCGGGACAGGATTACCTGATTGAGGCGATCTCCGCCAACGAAGCCTTCAACCAGGTGTATATGTACCGGTTGCTGTTGCGGGAAGCGCATCAGCAGGCGTTGTGAAGACAGTTGTCAGTTGTCAGTGATCAGTTATCAGTGGATAGTGGTCACTCGCGGCAATAGGCTAACTTTACACCGCCAAAATTTCATCGCAAGCAATTTACGGTTCAGCGCATCTACTTGGACGGTGCTTGAGAGCCACCTTGTGTTGGACATAACTTCAGTAATCGTTGACTGCTGACAACTGATCACTGACAACTGAGAACTGTCCGGAGTTTTACTCCATGCAGAATGCGAAAGATTCGTTTTATATGGCGCTGCGCACGCGGCTGGCGACGATCAACCCGGAGCGGACGATCCTGTTGCGCGGAGCGGTGCGGCCGGGGATTCTAGCGGAGGAAGCCGAGGCTCCATTCAGCCAGCTTCCCAGCGACGTGTTTGTATTGCGCTGGCTGGGCCTGGGGGTGGATTTTGATCTTGGTTCCACGATGGCGGCCGAGCAGTGCGAGGTGATCTACCAGAGTTGCGGAACGCAAAGCTTCGGCGGGCTGGACCGCGGCCGGACGTTGAGCGAGATGGACGAGGAGCTGATAGCGATGGTGCAGCCTTTTTACACCCCCAAGCTCAATTACACGGCCACACCGCCGGCCTTGATGATGACCAATGTGTTTTGGGATGAGCCGGGATTTGGGCCGATTGTGGCTTTGCGGGATCAGTTGAGCCGTTCCGCAAAAATGATGGTTTACAGCTTCCAGGAGCAGGGGGAGTAAATGGCGACGAATTGGTATTCGGCTCCCGCCCCGGTGGCGCGGCGGGTACGAGGGTATTTTGCGCCAGTGAACCGAACGGCGCAGACGCCTGTGCTCTTCGATCCGGCGGAGCAGGGCGGTTTCAGCCTGGACTCGCCTCCAGCGCCGTGGATCAGCCTGGGTTGGATTCAGGAGTTCACACGCAAATCGGCGAGCATGAGCGCCGCGGTGTTGACGGGGATTCCGGCCAGCACACTGGAGCAGGTGCGTGAGACGCTGGAGGCTCAGGTGAGCCTGGAATTTCTCAGTTGGACCAAGCTGACCATGGCTTTGGCGACAGGCTCGCAGCACTTGAATGTGCTCGCCGCCGCAAGCGGAGCAACGGCGACCGCGGATGGGGCGCAGGCGTCCACCGCAGTAACGGTACAAAGCGGATCGACGGCAACGTTTGTCGCGCTGGCTTCGGCCGATGCGGCAAAATTCGCAGCTGGATCGATCATCGCACAGGACGCGGATTACACGGGACAGACGGGATTTGTGGGCACGCCAGTATCGGGAGCGTATGTGCGGCAGGCGCTGACAGATGTGGATTACATCAGAAGAGTGACCTTCAATGTGGCGCTGGTGTCGGCGGTAACGACGACAGGCACGACAGGCTTGACGCTGGCCGGACCGCTGCCGGGCGGCGCTCCGGCGGCAGGAGCCAAGTTGCAGGCGGTGAAAGGATTTGTGGATCGCGAAGGCGGCAGCTTCTATCAGGAGTGGTCGGCGCTGTTTGTGATGGAAGGCAGCCAGGGTGAACGGATCTTCTTCCACTATCCGCGCTTGCAAACAGCGGCCAGCGCGCAGGAAGCCGCACTGCCCCTGGACAGCAAGCAGAAGGCCGGGCTGGCGCGGGTGCTGCTCAAGGGAAATTTTCTGGCACTGCCGGTGACCGATCCTCTGGATGGAGAACGAGTGGTTTGCTACCGGAGTTTTCTGCCAGCGGCGAAGGCGCTGGTGTAAGAAAGACAGTGAATCAGTGAATCAGTGACTCCCACCTTAGCCGCAAAAAACGCGGCGAGGATGGGGCACCTGGTGAGTGAGTTAGTCAGCGAGTCAGCAGGGCAGAGAGACCCAATGAAGATCACGATCAACGGGCAAGACTACACGGTCGCGCTCGATGCAGCGCAGCCGTTGACGATAGAGCGCAAACTGAACGAGCCCTCTGTCTGCCAACTGTGGCTGAGCCTGGCGACCAACGGCAGCTTATCGATGCCCTTGCGCAACCAATCGTTGGCGGTGACGGGCGACGATGGAACGTACTACTTTACGGGCTACATCGCAGTAACACCGCTGCCGGAGTATGCCGGGCTGGCGCTGGAGGGTCCGCGCTACCGGATCGCGCTCCAGGCCATCAGCGACGAACTTCTACTGGACCGGAACCTGATGTCTACCAGCACGGGCGCAACAGGCGAAAGCGCCGGGGCGCTGATGACGACGCTGGTGACGCGCACGGGAGTTACGCGGCTGTCGACGGCGGGGCTTTCGTTGAGTGCAGCGGTGAGCAACTTTGTACCGGATCCGGGCGCGCCGTGGAGCAAAAGCGCCGGGCAGGTGGCAAACATGGCGCGGGCCGCATACCGCGCGGTGAATGGCGCACTGACGATGACTCCCGTGCAGACGATCGTGCACCCACTGAACGAGACAGACGGCAGCCTGAACCTAGCAACCCTGGGGTTCACGGCCAGCGTGAAGCGCGCGCTGGCGAACGATGTGACGGTTTGCGGCGAGCATGAGCCGGTGGCTTACGTAACCGAATACTTTTTGGGTGACGGTGTTACGACGCAGTTTTACCTGGCACAGGATCCATTTTTTCCCGCGGCCTCGAAGGCCACGATCATCAGCGAGCTATTTAACGAAGCGCAAATCAACGAAAGCGTGTGGGGTGTTACAGGCGGAGCGGGCTTTCTGACGCTGGGCGCGGGCGGAGTGGCGATGAACGGCGGCAACGGAATCGACGGGGAGACGCTGCTGGCCTGGCTTGAACCGGTGGAGATGGGCGGAACATTGCTGCTGGAGGCCGTGGGCGTCACGCTTACCGCAAACAGCAGCGGGACGCTGGCCGGATTCTTCATCGGCAGGGATACGCAGGGAGCCTGCATTGCGGGTTTTCAGGCGACACCGCAGGCGGGGACCGGGGCAGTGACGTTGCAGCCGCTCATTCAAGGCAGCGCGGTAGGAACGGCGTATGCCATCAATCCGGCCTACCAATACACGCTGCGCGTGCGGGTTCATTGCCCGGAGAACGAACGGGTGCTGTCAATTTATCGCTCCTTTGGAGATAGCGGGGCCATTTTGGCCGGAGGACAGACAAATACAGTTCCGGGCAACGTGCAGATGGAGATTCAGCAATTTGTCGACGGAGTAGGCGGGATGCCGGTGACGCTGTATGACGGAGCGATTGCCAGCCTTCCCGGAGTCTGCACTGTTGTAGCGGCAAGTAACATCTACATGATTGGAACGATGCGCGCACTGCATTTGACCAATCTCGGTTCGGGCTGGGTGGTGAGCACGCCGCCAAGCGGCGGCGCCTACACGCGGCGGGTGGGCACCACGGCCGAGGCGGCCGAATGCCACCTGGAGCGGACGGGGAAGCTGGTGTTCTATACCGGGTATGCGCCAGAGGCGGGCGAGCAGGTTGCGGTGAGTTACCGCACGGTGGGCAGGGCGGTGGGACGAGCAGTGAACACCGCCAGCCAGGCGGCGCTGGCCGCGGCGGGAATGCCGACAGAGGCAGCGTGGATCGGCTCGGTGACGAATCCACCGGCGCGCAGCTCCACCGATTGCCGCAATGCGGCGCTGGTGATGGAGCAGGCGGCGGGAGGCGTGAGCGCGCTGTGGAGCGGCACTTACAAGGGAACCAGATTCAGTTTCGTCAGCGATGTGTGGCCGGGTGATGCGCTGTTGCTGAATGCGCCTTCGACGAGTTTGAGCGCGCAGGTTGTGGTGCGGGCCGTCAAGGTGAGTTACAGGGCGAGCTATCCGGACTTGGTGGAGTATGCGATTGCTTTCGCCAACGACTGGGCCGACGACCTGGCGATTAAAACCAGCGGGACGGTTCCCGCGGATGCGTTGCTGCCGGCGCCTGTCGCTCCCACTTTGCTGGCCAATCTGACAGGCTTGACGGTGACAGCCGTGACGGGAACGACGGTGACGATCAATGCCGGAGTGACGCCGCCGACGGGAGGAGGATTCGAGATTCGGTTGCGGGATTTTGCCTTCATGCCGGGCGAGGATCCGCTGCTGGTAATGCGGGCGACAGAGCCCAACATGACGTTTTCGCGAATCAGCGCGAATGATAGGTTCTATATCAGAATGTATGACGGCTCGACGCCGCCGAACTACTCGGAGTTTTCAACGGCATTGTTCATCAATCTGCCGCTGTGACGGTAAACGATGGGCGGATGGAGTTCAGTGAATGCGAATGATGAATGAATTCGAAGCGCAGGTGCTGAGCGACTTGAGCGTGCTGAAGACGCAGATGACGGGCCTGATGGGCGACGGCAACGGCGGACGGGTCGCCGACCTGGAGCGGCGCATGGAGCGGCACGAGCAGAACTGGCAACGCGCCAAGGGATTTCTGGCGGCGGTCAGCGTGGTGTTCGCAGTGATTGAGGTGGCCGTGACTACGCTGTTCCGGCATTGAAGGGATAAGTTACGTCAAGGATGATGTACCAGGCACTTGAATCATTTTTCGATGACAATATTTTTGGCGGATTCGATACAGGCAGCTTGCATGACACCTCGCTTCTCAGGTTCTAACGGGCAGACCTCAAAGTCGCCAAATATGCGGTTGGCGAAATGAGTATCCTTCGTCTCCCAAAGTTTCCATACGACATTTGAAGGAAGTTCAGGTCCTTCACTGTCTAGTCCGTATCGGTCAACAGACGGCCCGCTATAAATACCAAGAACACGATGACTGCCAATCTTCCACAATCGGTAAGATGGAGTTCCGTTTCCCATGCCAAGCCGTCCGTGTGTCCAATAACACAAGTTTGCGTTTTCTTTAGTCTTGCATGGGATTTCTCGTTTGAGCGCGCTATCGGACGCATCAGTGGAGTGAATGCAGTAAATAGTCAAGAGAAGCAATAGGATCATTCTTTTCATGAACGAAAGATTAGCGCGTTTCCTTCGACCATGCAACATCAGGAAGTGAACCCTGGGTCTCAAGTTCGAGATGAGTATTTCCGTAAGCTGTAAAGTCGCGACCCTTCAAAACTGATAAAGTTTCGCGACCCAAATAACTTCACCAATAACCCACACAGGACACGGCGATTACTCGAGATTCTTCTCCCAGCGCTTGGGCCGGCGGTTCTGCTGAAGGATCTTCTTGCGCAGGCGGAGAGACTTGGGCGTAACTTCGACCATCTCGTCGTCGGCGATAAATTCGATGGCCTGCTCCAGGTTGAGATTTCTGTAGGGCACCAGGCGGATGGCCTCATCGGCGCTGGAGGCGCGCATGTTGGTCATGTGCTTTTCGCGGACGACGTTGACGTCAAGGTCCTTGTCGCGCGAGTGCTCGCCTATGACCATTCCCTCGTAGACTTCGACGCCGGGGCCGACAAACAGGATGCCGCGCTCCTGCAGGCCGTTGAGCGAGTAGGTGGTGGTGAGTCCCTGGCGGTCGGCAACGAGAGCGCCGGTGGGGCGCTGCGGAATCTCACCCTGGTAGGGAATATAGCCGTCGAAGAGCGCGTTCATTACTATCGTCCCGCGGGTTTCGGTGAGCATCTCGCTGCGCAGGCCGATGAGGCCGCGGCTGGGCACGCGAAACTCCATGCGCACGCGGCCCGAGCCGTGATTGTGCATCTTGGTCATCTCGCCTTTGCGCGGGCCGAGCTTCTCGATCACCGTGCCGGTGTAGGCGTCGGGCACGTCGATGGTGAGATGCTCGACCGGCTCCATGCGTGTGCCGTCGACTACCTTGGTGACGATTTCGGGGCGGCCGGCGGAAAGCTCGAAGCCCTCGCGGCGCATCATCTCAATGAGAATGGCGAGTTGCAGCTCGCCGCGGCCCAGCACCTTGAAGCTGTCGGGCGAGCCGGTGTCCTCGACGCGGATTGAAACATTCGTCAGCAGCTCTTTTTCCAGGCGCTCTCTCAAGTTGCGGCTGGTGACGTACTGGCCCTCGCGGCCGGCGAAGGGGGAGTTGTTGACGCTGAACTGGATGGCGATGGTGGGCTCGTCGATGACGATGAGCGGCAGTGGCGAGGGGTTTTCGACGCTGGTGATGGTCTCGCCAATGGTGATGCCCTCGACGCCGGCCACGGCGACTATGTCGCCCATGGTGGTTTCGGTGATCTCGATGCGCTTGAGGCCGCTAAAAGTAAATAATTTTGTGATGCGCGTTTTCATCAGCGAGCCGTCGCGCTTGGAGATGGTGACGTCGTCGCCGAAGTGGAGCGTGCCCTTGAAGACGCGGCAGATGGCGATGCGGCCAAAGTAATCGGAGTAGTCGAGATTGGTGACCAGAATCTGCAACGTGCCGCCGGCGTCGCCGGTGGCCGGAGGAATGGTGGAGACGATGGATTCGAAGAGCGGTTGCAGGTTGACGCCGGGAGTGGCCGGATCGAGGGACGCCGTGCCCGCCTTGGCCACAGCGTAGAGCACGGGAAAGTCGAGTTGCGTTTCGTCGGCGTCGAGATCGATGAAGAGATCGTAGATTTCGTTGAGGACTTCCTGGGGGCGGGCGTCGGGGCGGTCGATTTTGTTGATGACCACGATGGGCTTGAGCTTGGCTTCGAGGGCCTTGGCCAGGACATAGCGGGTTTGCGGGAGCGGCCCCTCGGCGGCGTCGACGAGGAGCATGACGCCATCGACCATTTCGAGAGCGCGCTCGACTTCGCCGCCGAAGTCAGCGTGGCCGGGGGTATCGACGATGTTGATCTTGCCGCCTTCAAAGACGATGGCGGTGTTCTTGGCCAGGATGGTGATGCCACGCTCGCGCTCCAGCTCGTTGGAGTCCATGACGCGCTCGGCCACCTGCTCGTTGGCGCGGAACGTGCCGGATTGGCGCAGCATGGCGTCGACGAGGGTGGTTTTGCCGTGGTCAACATGAGCGATGATGGCGATATTGCGTATCGTCTGAGTCATAGGGGAGCTTTTCCTAATTCTGGTTTGGCCGATGGGCTGTGGGTTGGGGGAGAAATACAGTGATCAGTTGTCAGTTGTCAGCAAGCTCGTATTACGCTCACAGCACAGAGACAATCGCCACACAGTGCGGCAGTTTCTATTTTACCAGCAAAAAGGAAAATAAGATTTTAGTGCAGAGGGTTCCGTGTTGAAGTAAGAAAAGCAGGCGCGGAATGCCTCGCGTTTCACGATAAACTGGTTTCGCTTGCTTATGAGACGCCGAAACCAGAAACGCAACGCAAAGACGAGTACAGGCAAGCCGTGCTCCGGCCGTTTAATGCTGGCGTGCGTGGTGGTGTTTGCGGTTTTGCTGCTGCTGTTGCGGATGCTGGTGTATGTGCACGGGCGGCGGTAGGGGCGCGCACGGAAGACCCTGGGCCAAACTTGGTTTGAACCTACGATCCAGGCCGGGCGATAGACTGTTCCGTAGCATTGTAACGTAGCTACTATCCCCAGACCTAGGCCAGCGCTCCCGCCCAGCGCTCGACCTGATCTGCCTGTTCATGCAGGACGGTTGGTCTCCATACGGCTGCATTGATCCGGAGTTGATTCAGAACCTCAGCGTCCGTTTTTCCAGCAATCCAGTCGCGCTCACGAAGGCGATTGAGAAGAAAATGGAAGCGGCACCGCTTTGCAGCCGCTGGCGTCTGCGCGGGTCTCTTCGATTTCGGGTTCGACAGGTGGCGCTCACCAAACTCACGAAAATTGCTAAGGCTTGATCCAATGACGCCCTTACAGATGACGCAATCACAGATTCTTGCAAAAAATTCTGCTGGCGTATTTACCCCAACAGTTGTGAAACAACGCTCAATATCAGGGACCCCAAACCGCGCGTGGAGAGGAGGTAAATAGTAGCGGACAGTGGGTGTCGATTGCCCGATGACCGGGACTACATCTTTTTGTTCACCATAACCTACACCATGTGCGATGCCAGACAATCCGTGAAGAGAGAGGGCGAGACCGAAATAACCACCATGCAGGTTGTACACCTTCATAGAGGGGCTCAGCGTAGATACTAATTTTTTGAAGTTACCTAGCTCTTTATTCTTAGCAGATCGTTCGTCAAACTGACTAAACCAAAGCCAGACCCCTGCGACTCCGGTTTTCGGGAGGCCAACTGCAATTGTATTTAGGAATGTATCGTCCAGCAGTCGTCCTTGCGGTGCACAAAGAACAGCGTACACAGGACGAGACTTGCCCATGGATGCTGATTCGGCGGCAAGCTTCATATTGACTTCGACCCACTCCGTCTCCTTTGATGGTTCGATGTAAAAGTAGGGAGCCCACAGAGCAGACGGGACTGGAGTCTTGTCGGCAAACTCTTTATAATCCGGATCTAATGAGAAAACGTTGCGGATACGGTTGAGTTGATATTCTAGAACTGAATCGCAAATTTGGTTGCGGATGGAAGGCTCTTTCAGGTCATCGGGTTCAATAGCGCGGCCCTGATTGCAAGCAGATAGAAACACCGTCCCAAGCGCGTTAGCTAATTTCTGATACGAACTCTTGATCCTGCGGATGGACTTGCCTGTCTGACCCTTCACCTTCTGGTCCGATTTAATCCAGTCCAGGTCTGCACGTCTCTGGCCTGAGTCTGGATCAATATACGAACCGAAAGCATATGTCATAGGGTCAATAAGATATGGAACACCCTTTGCTTCGCTGCAAAGTTTAACAAGCAGACTCGCTGTTGCACCAGGAGTTGCCTCAACCAGGTTTGCGCCGACGGTTAGGCCATCAAAGCGCTTGATCATTTTTTCGATGTATTCCTTCTCTGCGTGACTACCGATGCGCAGGTGCACTTCTGGTTGTATGGCGATCATTTCACACGCTCCCCAATAACTCCATGTATGGCTCACGGTAATACTCACGCACTTCCGCAGACTTCGTAGCTTCTAGGTCTATGCGGCACCGCAATGACTCATCTACCACAATCAGACCGATACCGTGCGCTTTAAGGGCGCTGAGTTCCACCCGGCCCGCGTTCATAAGCGGAACGGCGATGTAGACGTAGTCTGAGCATAGCTGGTAAATCAAAGACTGGTAGAGTGCCCTCTTCCAGTCTGTCATCTTTAGCTCTATAGCAATCGTTTCGCCAGTTGGGCGTGAAAACCCATAGAGGTCGATTCTGTATTCGAAGAATGGTAGCTCAGTGTGCTGAAACCGGAATCCTCTCCGGCGAGCGAAGCCGGAAACTGGAGCCAAGAGATCGTGCTCGCGCTTAATGCTGGTCTTAGGGACTCGCATATTGCTTCCTCAACTCCACGAACTGATCGTGCAATACTGCCATTCTGATGGCAGACCCGACGAAGATCACAAACCCGGCAAAAGCTGGGAGCAGCGAGCCGATCCCGTTGTTGACTTCAATTGGCCATGACATCATCTTACCGACGATGAAGATTCCTGCTGTGACTACACCCTCCGCCGCGAAGGTTAGCAGTATTGTCCAGCTCATCACGCGCGCCCAGAATAGCCATTTATCGCGGATCTGAATTAAACTTTTTAGATCGACGATGCCCTTGGCTTGGCTCTGTGCAAAGCTCATGATGGCTTCTCTGTACGCTTCGCTACCGATTGGATTAATCGGGTTCTGTTGAAAATTATGCCCGCTAGGATCAAGAATAAAGCTTTTCACTGATTCAGCGTTTTCAAAGACAGGGCGTAGGTGTTCAGCGAGGCTGACGGCAACTTGCCGCCTCAACTCGTCAAGTGTATCCGTGAACCCCTTGAGCGATTTTTCAAACCGCGTGCTCCTGTCGCTATACCAATAGTATCCCGTCATGGCTGCAGTTAGGACTGCGCCATGGAAGGCCAAAAGATCGGTAATCAAGCTTGTTAAGAGCGGTTGCGGCGTAGTACCTTCTCCTTGATTTCTGACTCAGTTGTCATCTCGGGATACTTTGTGTAGACATAGTAGAGCAAATCTCCGAGCGAGTACTGGCCATATCTGGATTTAATGTTGCGCACTGAATCTACCACAGGCGTATAGCTACTATCATCAAGCATTTGTTGGACTTTTTTGAGCCCTTCTTGTGTTAGGTTGTAGCGGTATTCTTCATAGGCGTCGGGAGCCGGACAAGAGGAATCATCGTTTTCTATTTCGGGTTCAATGAGGCTCTCGAAAGTAAAATCGATTTCCGCAACCTCTTCTTCTGTGCCTTCTGCTGTTGCTCGCTTTTCGATCAGGTCTAGGTTTTCAAGGAATTCAAGGTCATCGTAAAGCTGCGACGAGTATGGACCGGCCTTATATGCCTCGAATTTAAAGCCATCGCCATTTGGAATGACGTGTGTCTCTTGTTCGAGCAAAAATAGAAGTTTCTGGAGCCGCGTAATTCCGCCCAGACCCTCTGTTGTCGCTTTGTTCCCCTTAATGCCGAGCAGCAAGAGTAAAAGATCGCGTCGACCGATTGATTTCTGGATAATGGTTGTACCCATGGTTGTCAACCTCCTCTCGGGTGCGGCGTCTATGCCCAGGTCCCGCATTGGTCCCGGGAGTTTAGTTGGGCACGGAAGTTGCTGCTCCTTTGCGCGGCTTGACGGCTTCCTTGGCTTCGGCGGGGCCGGCGGCGGGGACTTCGGGGATTTCAGCTTTGACGGCGCCGATGTTCAGCTTCTTGCGCAGTTCGGCATCGAGCTTGGCGAAGATCTCCTTATTGTCCTTGAGGTAAGTGCGGGTGTTTTCGCGGCCCTGGCCGATGCGCTCGCCGGAGTAGGCGTACCATGCGCCGGACTTCTCGACGATGTTGTGGACCACGGCCAGGTCGAGGACGTCGCCCTCGCGGCTGATGCCCTCGCCGTAGAGGATGTCGAACTCGGCCTCGCGGAAGGGCGCGGCGACCTTGTTCTTGACGATTTTGACCTTGGTGCGGTTGCCGGTGACGGCGTCGCCGTCCTTGATGGCGGCGATGCGGCGGATGTCCACGCGGACCGAGGAGTAGAACTTGAGGGCGCGGCCGCCGGTGGTGGTTTCGGGGTTGCCGAACATGACGCCGATCTTTTCGCGGATTTGGTTAATAAAGATGAGAGCAGTGCGGGATTTGGAGACCGTGCCGGTGAGCTTGCGCAGAGCCTGGGACATGAGGCGGGCCTGGAGGCCCATGTGGGAATCACCCATCTCGCCGTCGAGCTCGGCCTTGGGGACGAGGGCGGCGACGGAATCGACGACCAGCACGTCGATGGCTCCGGAGCGGACGAGGGCTTCGGTGATTTCGAGGGCCTGCTCGCCCGAGTCGGGCTGCGAAACCAGCAGGTTGTCGATGTCTACGCCCAGCTTGCGCGCGTAGGCGGGGTCGAGGGCATGCTCGGCATCGACAAAGGCCGCCAGACCGCCCGCCTTTTGCGCCTCGGCGATGATCTGCAAGCAGATGGTGGTCTTGCCCGATGATTCGGGGCCGAAGACCTCGCTGACGCGGCCGCGGGGGATGCCGCCGACTCCCAGAGCCGCATCGAAGCTGATGGAGCCGGTGGAAATAACGGCAATGGGGACGAGAGCTTCTTTGGAGCCGAGCCGGACAATCGACCCTTTTCCAAATTGTTTTTCGATCTGCGCGAGGGCAAGTTCTACGGCTTTGGCGCGGTCATCGGTGGTTGACATGGGGGTTCCTCCAGTTGGTGCTCACCGAAGCCAGTTCTTGCTTACCTCAGCGGGGAAGCGGCGCGGCGGCATGGAATTCATTTCGAAGGGATTGTAGCAGGGCGAGACAGGCGATGACAAAGAAAAAAGGCGAAGAGATGGGGAAAGTAAAGACCGAGCGGCCAAATCTTACAATCTACATCAACAATCATATATAGCATCAATTTCTATATTGATGTAGTATGAGGATATGAGAACCACGATCACACTGAACGATAAGACCCATACCTTTGCCAGCTATTACGCCCATGCACGGGGACTCACGCTCAGTGCGGCTATCGACGAACTGATCCGCAAGGCGCAGGTGGCACCGAAATTTAAGCCGGAGATTTACTTTTCTCCCAAAAGCGGATTACCAATGTTTCCTCCCAGAGATGGAACGATCACCGCGGAAATGGTGAAGAAGATCGAGGAGGAGGAGTTTGACCCGCAATTATTTACTTGATCTGAACGTCTTGATAGCGCTGGTGGACTCCGGCCACCAATATTACCAAAAGGCGCAGGATTGGTTCATCTCTTCCGGTAAAAATCACATTGGCCTTTGTCCACTCACTGAAGCGGGATTCCTCCGTATCACAACGAATCCTGCCTACCGGCCGGCGCCGCGTACGATAGAAGAATCAATCGCTATCTTGCAGGTTCTCAAGGGACGTAATGACTATTGGTATTGCCCGATTGATGAAAGCTGGGTAACCCTTACCGCTCGCTTCGCCGCGCGCATCCACGGCCATCACCAGGTGACCGATGCCTATCTTTTAGGGCTAGCGATCAAAGAGAACGGCGTACTGGTCACCTTCGATCAGGGCATCAAGCGTATGGCAGGCGCGGAATTCAGCCATAATGTTCAACTCCTACAATAAAAGAACGGGCGGCTCAGACGGTGTAGGCGCCGATGCGAATCTCGTGGCTGGTCAGCGCGTCACAGGCGCGATCCAGGGTTTCGTACTCCCGGTCGTGGTCCTTGCGGAAGGCTCGGAAGGCCTCTTCGCTGGCCCAGCGGTCGATGGTTAGGTAGTTGCCTGGGATATAGGCGTCCCGCAGAAGTTCCGTGCCCCGGTACTCGGGCGATGCGCCAAAGAGCTGGGCCCATGCGCCCTGTGGCGAATAGGCGGCCTCGAAGGCGGCAATCTTATCCTCGGCAATCTCAAACTGCCATACAACGACGAACATACTTGTTTCCGATCTTGCTTTATGGTAGCGCAGGGGGAGCGGGTTGGCTAAGGCGGGGGGTGAAATTGAAGGCTCAGAAGCGAGGCGCGGGGAGATTGTTGCGCACAAAGATAGGGTGCGGGGGCTGTGCGAAAAGGCTGTTTGCGAGGAAAGAACTTGAAACGGGAGAGTCTTTGCGGGAGAAAAAAATGAGAAGCCGCCCAGCAATCATGATGCGCAGATTTGCAAATATATGAAATTATATCCCGTATATAGCTGAATCTAAATAGATTTACCTGACAAGTAATGTACGAGAATACACCTGCGGACACATTTTGGAGTACGCCGGTTAGCATTTTTTAACATCCCGCGTGATGTGTGCTTTTGTTTTATCGCTCCAAGGGTGTACTATATTTTCCATAGGAAGAGTGTCGGTTTTTTCTAACGCTCTGTCAGTACATGGCTTTGCGGGGCCAGCGGTCTGGATAAGGCAAACAGGACAGGCGCCCACGCAGGTGAAATGGGGTGAGCATGAAGAAGATATTCATAGTTGGACTCGCAGTGGTAACTTTTCTTGCGACTGCGCCTGCCGCAAAGGCTGACAGCGTAACGTATAACTTCTCCTTCAACGGCGCTGCCGTCACCGGCGTCGGTCCCGCCATCGAAGGCAGCGGCCTGATCACCCTCAATTCGCTCGGTGGCGGCGCGTATGATCTCGCCAGCACAAGTCTATTTCAGGTTAACGGATTGTCAGCAAACATTGTTGGAAATCCATCTCCCGGAAACTTGTCCAATTTCTATATCAATAGTCAATTCGCCCTAGCTGGTGGTTGTACAGGCATTCATGATAATTACTGCATTCCTTTCGACAACATCCTCACGAACGTCGCGCCGGGAACATCGCCGACTATCGATGCGAATGGGCTTCTCTTTCAGTTCACACAGGGCGGCCAACCAGTGGAATTAACGATCTGGCTGGATAATGTCGTCGGTGACCCATACTATAACGAATACATCTGGAATGAGTTTGTAGGCGCGAACGGCGGAGGCGGGTATGGCAGTGGCGGGTATTGGGTTGTCCCCCTCACTGCAGACAACGGTCAAGGCGGCATCCCCCTTGACATGAACATTGGCCCGGAACCGTCCTCGTTGATGCTGCTGGGCACCGGCCTGCTGTGCATGGCAGGCTTCGTATTCCGGAAGTCCCGGCTGAGCATGGTCAAGGCGAGGTAGTTTTTAAAGGGTTCAGATCACCACGGAGGGTGCGATTCCGCACCCTCTTTTTTGGTTTGAACGTTATTGTATGAGCGGCCTGGAGCGGGCGGACAAAGCCAAAAACAACGCATTATTCAATAAAAATATTCCTTGACGGGGTCCGTCCGCATGAGTCATTATCTGAATGTCCCCCCGACAAGCGCGATAGCTAATCAACCAAAAGTGTGTCATTTTGCATAGAT
>Ga0326727_10001541_pt1 | contig 84601 bp, 80 predicted proteins | sample MB2enrmetagenome_FD_207643 | JGI IMG/M metagenome (GOLD analysis project Ga0326727, IMG submission 207643) | Lab enriched peat soil microbial communities from McLean, Ithaca, NY, United States - MB29MY | ecosystem: Environmental > Terrestrial > Soil > Wetlands > Peat | place: USA: New York... | reverse complement strand
AAGACCAGGGCAAGAAGAAAATCGCGACTTTCGAAGTACGGCACTGGATCACCAACCAGGAGGCGGGCATCGACGAGGGCGAACGGGCGTCCGGCTCGGTAGGCACGGTCTTCTATGGTTCCAAGGGGTACCTCACGATCTGGGACGAAGACCATGGCCGCTATCAGAGCTTCCTGGGCCGCGGGCACGAACCCGGTCCTTCAGGGCATGACGTCGGGAACAACTGGGCCAATTTCATTGAAGCGGTGCGCACGCGTAAGCGCGACGACCTGAACGCGCCGATCGAAGAAGGCGCGATCTCCACCACCCTGGTTCACCTGGCGAACATCTCTTACCGGCTCGGCAGAACGCTCGATTTCGAGGCCGCGAGCTACAGCGTCCGCGGCGATGAGGAAGCCAACTGGATGTTCCGCCGGAAGTATCGCAAGCCGTTCGTGGTTCCGGACCACGTTTAGCGGCGCGCGGCTTGGAGATGATCCCGCGCGGTGCTTGATCCCGGCTGAAGCGCTCCCGAGCCGCCGTCCGCCTGGGTGCGCGAACCGGCCCGGAAACAAGGGGCCAAAAGGCGCGTGTGATACATTGAAAATTCCCTCCGGATGAGCACAACTTCTCAGTCCAAGGCCGGTGAAAAATTCGCGCGGCTCACGGAAATCATGGCGCGGCTGCGCTCGCCCGAAGGTTGCCCCTGGGACCGCGCGCAGGACTTCGACACGATCAAGCCGTATCTCGTCGAGGAAACCTACGAAGTGCTGGACGCCATCGACGCCCGGGACTGGAAAGGGCTGCGGGAAGAACTGGGCGACCTGCTTCTCGAAGCCGTGTTCTTCGGACAACTGGCCGCCGATGCCGGTCTCTTCGGCATCGAGGATTCGCTCGACGCGATCAATGAGAAGCTCGTGCGCCGGCACCCTCACGTCTTCGGCGACGGCACGGCCACGACGCCGGACCAGGTCAAGCAACGCTGGGATGAGATCAAGGCCGTAGAGAAGAAGGAACGCAACGCGGCCGAAGCTGGCTTGCTCGATTCCGTTTCTCGCGCCGCGCCGGCGCTGGTCGAAGCCGCGCAGCTCAGCTCGCGCGCCGCCGGTGTAGGCTTCGATTGGCCGAACGCCGAGGGCGTGCTCGAAAAACTCGAAGAAGAGCTGGGGGAGCTTGCCGAGGCGCGCGCCCAGGGCGCCCCGCACGCGGAAATCGAAGACGAGCTGGGCGACCTGCTCTTCGTGATCGTCAATCTCGCGCGGTTTTTCAAAGTGGATCCCGAGCAGGCGCTCCGCAAGACCAACCGCAAGTTCCGTCACCGTTTCGGCTGCGTCGAGCGCGGCCTCAAAGCGGCCGGAAAGACCCCCACCGAGGCAACGCTCGAGGAAATGGAAGCGCTGTGGCAGGCCGCGAAACAGAACGGCTGACCGGAAGCTTCATCCGCGCGCCCGCGGCTCAAGAGGCGCATCGCAGTTCGTAAGCGATCATGGCGTCCTTCGAGAAGCTTCTCCGCGAAAACCGCAACTACCGCTACACCTGGATCGGCCAGGTGGTGAGCGAGATCGGCGATCACTTCAACAACGTCGCCGTGTTCAGTCTCGCGCTGGCGGTCACAAAGTCGGGCCTGATCGTGAGCGGGATCATGCTGGCGCGCGCGATCCCCGCCGTCCTGGCCGGACCGCTCGCGGGGGTGGTGCTCGACCGCACGGATCGCAAGCGCATCATGATTGCGAGCGATCTGGTTCGCGCCGTTTTCGCGGCCGGCTTCATCCTCGCGGTTTCCCACCCGCGGCCGTGGCTGCTCTACCTCTTCAGCGGACTGCTGATGTTCGCCTCGCCGTTCTTCACCAGCGGACGCTCCTCCATCCTGCCCACCATCGCGAGCGACGAAGAGCTGCACACGGCGAATTCGATCACTCAGACCACGCAGTGGACCACTCTGACGATCGGCGCATTCCTCGCCGGAGCGGCCGTCGTCGGATTCGGCTACCGGTGGGCGTTTGCGCTGAACAGCCTCTCGTTCCTGTTCTCCGCGCTGTGCATCTCCCGGCTGCGCGCGCCGGGCGGGACGTTCCGCGCGCCGCGGAAAGCGTTGACGGAAGCCGAGGTCGTCCGGCCCTGGCACGAGTACACCGAGGGCCTGCGCTATATGCGCGCCACGCCGCTCATCCTCGGTATCGCGGTGATCAATATCGGATGGGCCACCGGTGGCGGCGCCGCGCAGATCCTGTTCAGCGTCTTCGGCGAGATCGTCTTCCACAAGGGGGCGGCCGGTATCGGACAGATCTGGAGCTCGGCCGGCATCGGGCTGCTCGCGGGCGGTATTCTCGGCCACTGGTTCGGCAAGCGGGCCACTTTCCGCGGCTACAAACGCGCGATCACGATTTGCTATGTCGTCCACGGCAGCGCCTACGTGATCTTCAGCCAGATGCGGCAGTACTGGCTGGCGCTGATCTTCATCGCCGTCTCGCGCGCCGCGGTGGGCGTCAGTTCGGTGCTGAACATGTCGCAGCTTCTGAAGAACGTTTCCGACGAATACCGCGGCCGCGTCTTTGCCACCATCGAGTCCGTCGTCTGGGCGGTCATGCTGCTGTCGATGACCGCGGCGGGAATCGCCTCCGAGACCGTCAGCCCGCGCACGATCGGCGCCTGGAGCGGCGTGCTCAGCTCGACGACGGCGCTCGCCTGGGGCTTCCTCAACCTCACCGGCCGGCTGCCCGAGCCGAAGCCCGAGGGCGTCGAACCCAACGCCATCGAAGTGCACGGCGAGCCGACGGTGTGATGGCGGGCGCTCTTCGAGGACTGAGCCATACGCCCAGGTCAGGCATCGGCGGGGCGTACGCGTTCCGCGCAGGCGTGGACGCAGCCTGCCCCACCCTGGCTCACGGTGTATCCTGAGAGATTGCCGGACCGTCGATCCGGTGGTCTGCGCGCGCCCGCGCCGGTGGAAAACTCCATGCTTCACGTACCTGCGAGGCCAACCGTTCTCGCGTTGCTGCTGGCCTCGTCCTGCGCGTTCCCGATGGACGACGGAAGCGTCTCGGGGACGGTCTTCGAGGCCGGCGGAGATGCCGCGCCGCTCGCGCATGTGACCTTTGCCGGTCGGGGAAACTCTGTCGAACGCGAGATCGTAGCCGGCGAGCACGGTGACTACCAGGCGACGCATCTCGCGGCCGGCGCCTATACGGTCGTCGCCAGATCGTCCCGCACCGGCTCGTCCGCGCGCGTCGCCGTGACCGTTCGCGCCGGCCGGAACGTTGACCTACCGATCACCTTGTCCGCAACCTGGACGGTCATCGAGGCCAAAGGACTGCGTGCTCTTCCGCTCGAGGACGGCAACTATCTCGAGGCGGTTCGCAATGGCTCCGAGGTGACGCTCGGAGAGGAGGGCGGCAACATAGAGGGCTACACTCCCTATTCACCTCGCGGCAATTCGGCATTCAACAGCCTGGGCCAGCGGGGGCAGAACAACAATTTCACGGTCGATGGATTCGACAACAACGAGAGCTGGCTCGGCGGCGCGGTCCTCCAGCCGCCGGTCGAAGCGATCGAATCCGTCGAGCTCTCGGAGGTCTACCTTCCCGCTAGCGTGGGCCATGCCACGGGAGGCAGCCTCAACGTGACGACCCGCTCCGGCTCCAGGCAGCTTCACGGAAGCGTGTTCGATTATTTCCAAAACTCCGCGCTCGACGCCCGAAACTTCTTCGATGGGGCCGGCAAGCCCGGCCTCGTTGGAAACCGGTTCGGCGGCAGCCTCGGCGGCCCGGTTCGAAAGAACGATTGGTTCTTCTTCGGCGATTCCGAATCGCTGCGGGAGCGGCAAGGCCTCACTGTGATTTCCACTGTCCCGACCGCGGCCCAGAAGGCCGGCGATTTCGGCGCCGAGGCGATTTACGACCCGCGGTCGTTCCGCCAGTTGAGCGATGGCTCCTTCACGCGCAGTCTGTTTCCGGACAATCGAATTCCGCAGTCGGCGATTCCGCAGGCGGCGCAAAACCTGATCGCCCTCTATCCCGACCCGAACCTGCCCGGCGCCGCGGACAACTACCGGTTCACCCCGGAGCTGGTCCAAAACGACGACCGCTTCAGCGTCCGGTCCGACAAGATACTGTCCTCCCGCAGCACGCTCTTCGCCCGTTTCAGCTATGAGCGGGACGATACGCAATCGCCCGGCGCGCTGCCGGCTCCCGCCGGACTCCCCTTTTCGGTGGGTCCCTACGTGGCGAGCGATTCGTCGCAACACGCGGACGACGCGAACACAAACCTGAACGCGTGGGCCGGAGCCGTGTCGCATACCTTCGTGGCTCGGCCGGATCTGATCAACGATTTCCGCGCCGCTCTCGCGCGGTTCGATCTCGACGCCCAACCCGACGACAGCGTGTTCAATGCTTCCGCACTCGGCATACCCGGCCTGGGCGCGGGCGGATTGCCGGCGGTCAGCCCTGTGGGGTTCGCTCAGTTGGGCGCCTCCGAGGCCGTTCCCATGCAAATGCGCACGGGCAGCTACGAGGTCCGGGACACCGTGGCCTGGAGAACCGCGCGGCACACCTGGGAGTTCGGAGCCCAGTTGATCCGCCGCCACGTCGACGGCAGCACGCCGGAATGGACCAGCCGCGGCACGTTCTCCTTCACCCCCGACTACACCGCCTTGCCGGGAGTGGCCGGGACCGGCGACTCCATTGCCTCTCTGCTCACCGGTTTCCCCTCCGAGGTCATGCGCGATGTGCAATTCAATCCGTTCCAACTTCGCGGTTGGGAAGTGGCTGGCTTCGTTCAGGATGAAATCCGGCTGTGGCGAAGGCTGACGATTCAGGCCGGACTGCGTTATTCGCTCGATCCCCCGCTTACCGAAGCCGCGGACCGGATGGTGAACTTCAACTATGACCTGTCGGCTCCGGCTCTCAATCAATTCGCCGGACAAGGCGGGGTGAATCAGTACGGAGGACTCGGCTTTGACAAGCTGACCTTCGCTCCCCGGATCGGCTTCGCGCTGAATGTATTCGGAAACGGCGCGACGGTGCTTCGCGGCGGTTTCAGCAAGGACTACGACACGGGATCCTACATCGCGGAGGGCATCCTGGCGCAGAATCCTCCGTTTGCATCCCGGCTGGATATCGTCAACAGCACTTTCGAGACCGGTTCCACTCTGGCGGACGGCCTGCCCGCTCCCGAGGCCGTCTCTCTCGTCGATGCGGCCAGTCTGAACAGCGCTCACGGAGCCATCTACGCCATCGAGCCACGAAACTATACGCCCTATGCGGATCAGTGGGGCCTGTTCCTCCAGCAGCGCCTGCGGCCTCGCCTCACGCTGGAGGCCGCGGGAATGGGTTCGATGGGGATTCACCTCTACGAAAGCTACGACGCCAACGCGCCGTATCCCGCGCCGACGCCCTATAACTATCCCCGCTATCCCTTCGAACCCTATGACTCCCGCATCGAGTACTTAGGCTTCGCGGGCGGCTCGACTTACTACGGCGGACAACTCAAACTGACCGGCCAGCCGGCCGCTGACCTGCATCTTCAGATGACTTACAGGTACGCCAAATCCCTGGACGATTCCACGCAGCCCGGCACCAGTCAGGAGAGCCGGCCCTCCGGTCCGCAGTATATTTACGACTTGAGAGGGAACCGTTCTCCGTCCCCGTTTGATGTCACCCAGCGGCTGGTATTGACGGCCTCCTATGACCTGCCGTTCAAGAGCGCGCGAGCCGGCGGCAATGGGACCTCGCGGCTGCTCCGCGCGGCGCTGGCCGATTGGCGCGCCGGCACTGTCATCACCGCGCAGACCGGCTTTCCCTTCACGCCGGAGCTGGCGGTCAACAGCCTGAACAACGGCGGTTATCAGCTTCCCAACCGCGTGGGAAACGGCTCTCTGCCAGCGGACCAGCGCTCCTACCTGCAATGGTTCAACACCAGCCTGGACACCGCCGATCCAAACCACGCGTTCGAGATTCCGAACCTTTATCAATACGGCAATTCCGGTTTCGATATTCTTCGCGGGCCGGGCCTGGCCACAACCGATGCCTCCCTGTCCAAAAGCTTCGCACTCGGCGAACGGCTGCGCCTGCGGACGCGCCTGGAGGCTTACAATCTTCTGAATCGGACGAACTTTGCGTTGCCCAACCGGATACTCGGCGTGGAGTCATCCGGCGTCATCGACCATACGATCACTCCCGCCCGTTCGCTCCAGGTTGTGGCGCGGGTGGAGTGGTGAAGCTTGCGGACAAGCCAATGAATACTGCTGTTGCGTTCGTGTTGTTTTCGGCGCTCGCCGTGCCATCCGGGATGTTGGGCCAGACTTCTCCGCCCGACCCGCCTGAAACGCCGGCTCCACAGGCGGCCGCGGACGGCGGCCGGCCGGTCTCCTGGAAAACGATGCTCTCCAACATCGCCAGCGATCAGGAGCGGATCTGGCTCTTTCCGCTGAAACTCGGCGGGGAGGATCACTGGATTCCGGCGGCGTCGGTCGTTGGCGCGACGGCCGGACTCGTGGCGCTCGATCCGTACGACGCTCCCTACTTCCGGCATACGTCTTCGTTCAGCGGATTCAACAAAATATTCAGCGGCAATGTCACTGCTTACGGCACTCTCGCCGCCCCCGTGTCGCTTTATCTCGGCGGCCTGCTGCGCAAAGATTCGAAAATGCAGAAGACCGCGCTGCTGGCCGGTGAGGCCGTGGCCGATTCCGAGATCCTGGCCACCTTCCTGAAGGACGCCACTGAGCGCGTTCGCCCCGCAGCCATTGGGGCCAACGAAAGCTATTCTGACACCTGGTTCGAGAGCAAGGGCTCGCTCCTCAGAGGGAAAGGGAGTATGCCTTCCGGCCACACCATCGCCGCCATGTCGGTCGCCACGGTGATCGCCCGGCGATACGGAAATCACCGCTGGGTTCCCTACGTGGCTTACGGCCTGGCCGGAGTGGTCGGCTTCTCGAGAGTCTCTCTGTCGGCGCACTTCGTGTCCGATGTGTTCGTGGGGGGAGCGCTTGGCTACTCGATCAGCCGCTTCGCTGTCTTACAGCAGTAGCAAACTGGCGCTTCTTTTGTTGGCCGCTTTCCCCGCTCTCTTGCCCGGACAGTTGACCACCGGAATCGTCGAGGGGCTGCTGCGGACTCCGGACGGTCATCCGGCGGGCGGATCGCCGATTGTGGTCACCGGCGGCGCGGGATTCCACGCGACGATTCGCACGAACGCGCAGGGCGAATTCACGCTGACGCTGCCCTATGGGCGGTACCAGCTCGACGGCGTCGCAGTCGTCGTCGCGCCGCTCGAGATCACACGGGTAGAACTGGCGACCGGCTCGCCAGAGATCCAGCCGCAGCCGGGAACCTGGACGGACGCGACCGGCGCGCGTGTTTATCCCGAAGCCCTCAGCCTTCAGGGCGTGCTGCTCAGCCGCGAGCCGGCGAGCGTGACCGAGCCGCTCGATTTCACCGGCCTGAGCGACAACCGTCTCGCCGTCGAATCCCAGCGCGCCTTCTCCTGGACGGCCACCGAGTACGATCTCCAGGGAATCGACATAACTGATTCCTACCAGCCGGGGCGTCCGCTGATGCTGCCGGATGTCGAGGCGCTGGAGGCAACCGTGGTGCGAAGCGGTTTCGCCGGGACCACTTCGGACGGTGCTGGCACCGAGGTGGGGCTGTTTCCGAGGGAGCCGGGCGCCTCCTGGCACGGCGCGCTTTCGAGCACCGGGACAGCGTCGTCCCTCTCTTCCTCGAACCTGCCGCCTCCCGAGAGCCGCGGCCTGGTCGAGCAACCCGATCAATTCCATTGGTTCACGCGAGACGGCTTCGAGGCGGGCGGCCCGGTAACGAAATGGTCGGACCTGTTCGCCTCCGTTGCGGGGCAGTGGTCGTCGCAAACCGTTCCGTTGGCCGCGCCGGGGAACGATCAGAACAGCCGTCTCCTCTTCGCGAACGCGCGCGGCCGGATTCGGGCCGGTGCGAACGACCAGATCGAGGCAGCCTACTCCGGCTCGCGCATCGCCCTCTCGGACTTTGGGTTCCCAGCCGGTATCGAAGCCCTGGCCAGCAACCGCATGATGCCGTCGTTCGATCTGCCCGGCGGCTTCCCGGACGAAGCCGAGGACGACCGCTTCGATTCCGTTCAAGTTGGCTGGACGCACGAGCTGCCGCAGGCATCCGGCCTGGGAGCGATCCAGGTGCGCTACGGATACTCGACGGCGCACCTGGATACGTTCGCAACGGATCAGGCGGCCGGCCCTTCCGAGAGCAGCATCGAGCTCGCGAGCGGCATGGCGACCGGAGCGCCTCCGCTCGGCAATCTCGCCATTCGCACCCGCCAGAGCATCCAGGGGACCTGGCAGCCGGGGACGCTTCGAACGGCCTCGCTCCGTCACCGGATCGTCGTGGGCGCGGGATGGCAGACCTCTTCGCCAACGAACCGCTTCAGCGTTACGGACGATACCGATCTGATCACCGTCAATAGCGCGCCCGCGTTCGCCATCCGGTTCAACGCGCTCGGCCCCAGCCGCGAGATCGTCCGATCGTTCTCGAGCTACGCGGCGGACCATGTGATGCTGACCCGCTCATTCTCGATCGATCTCGGCGGCCTAGCGGATCTCTCGCGCGGCTCCGTCGTGGGGCAGCCGGGGGACTTGATCCGATGGAACAGCCTGTCGCCCCGGGCCGCGTTCGCCTGGCTCGTTCCGCACGGGCACGGCCTGGTCTTTCAGGGCGCATATTCCCGGCTGTACGCGCCGCTGGCGGGGCGGTATCTCGACTTCGGCAATCCGGACAGCCTTAGCGGCACGGAATACCAGTGGACGGGCCAGCCAGGCGAACTGGGAGCCGCCGTCATGCGATTTGGCGGAGCTTACTCCTCGATTGCGCCTTCGCTCGAGCGGCCTTACTCGGACGAATTCAACCTGGGCGCCGAAATGGCGCTTCCCCTGAAGACGGTCGCCGGGATTCAGCTCTTCCGGCGCGATGAGAAGGATCGCATCGCCGCGATGGACGTGGGCTTGCCCGCGCAGGCTTTCACGCCCGTGACGATCCTCGATCCCGGGCCGGATGGAATTGCCGGAACGTACGACGACGAGCAAATTACCGTCTACGAGCAGAATCCCGCCACGTTTGGCCAGGACCGCTATCTGTTGACGAATCCGCCGGACCTGCGAATGCTCAACGCGGGAATGGTCGCCCAGGCGCGCACCAGTTGGCGGAGGCTGACGCTCCACGCTTCGTTTGTCGCGGAGAAATCGTACGGCCCCACCAATCCCGGCAACGCGGTGTTCGAGAACGATCCGGGAGTGATCGGCGCGCTCTACCTCGATCCGAATACTTCCATTCACGCCGCGGGCCGGAGCTTCATGGATCGGGCCTACGTTGGAAAGATTCAAGCCGCCTACCGATTACCTTGGGGCGGCATCGAGCTGGCGAGCACGGCGAATTACATGGACGGCCTCGTCTTCGCCCGCCAGTTGCTGGTGACGGGCTTGGCGCAGGGCCCGTTCCTGATCGATACCACGGTGCGCGGAAGCCCGGAAGGCGGCAACCGCGCGGCGTATGCCTTCAACTGGAATCTGCGGCTGGACCGGCGCTTCCGGCTGCCCATCGGCACTCTGGCGCCCTCGGCCGATGTGATGAACCTGACCAACGCGGCTCACAAGATTCAGGAGAACGACCTCACCGGCCCTTCGTTCAACTTGCGGCTACCCGTGGCGATCCAGGCGCCGCGAATGGTCCGCCTGGGCTTCCGCTGGGAATTCTGACCCGCGCCGTGGCCCGCGCTTCAGCTCGACGGCCAGGATGCCGGCCAGGATCAGCGCCGCCCCGAGCGTAGAGCGGCGGGAGAGCGTCTCGCCAAAGGCCACAAACGATGTGACCCAGGCGAACAAAGGCTCGCTGGCGAAGATCAGGGCCACCCGGGTAGGCGTGGTGTATTGCTGGGCCCAGGCCTGGACGGTGAAAGCGAGCGCCGTGGCGAAGACGCCCGTGAGGACGAGCGCGGCGAGCAGGCCCGCCGTCCAGCGGATCGAGGGCGTTTCCACCCACCAGAACGTTGCGAGCGAGAGCAAAGCGGCCACGGCGATCTGGGTGACTGCAAGCGCCTGGAATCCGAGCTTCGGAGCGAGGTGTCCCACTAACAGGATCTGCACGGCGAACGCCGCGGCGCAGCCGATGGTCAGCAGATCGCCCCGCTCGATGGTCAAACTATCCCGGTGTAGCGTCATGAGCGCCATCCCGGCGCTGGCCAGGGCGATTCCGAAGACCTCCGATGGGCCGGGCGGTTTCCGCTCGAACACCGCGGCGAAGACGGGGACCATGACGATCGATAGTCCGGTGAGAAAGGCGGATTTGGAGGGCGTCGTGTATTTGAGTCCCACGGTTTGAAGTACATAACCGAGGAAGAGGAAGGCTCCTGCCAGGGCGCCACCGGCCAAAATTGGCTTCGTTTGGTAAATTCCGCCGGTAACGCCGCGCATCGTCAGGCCGAGAACGGCCGTGGCGAGAACGAACCGAAAGGCCAGAAAGAGGAGCGGCGAAACCTGGTTTATGGCGCCCTTGACGACTACGAAGGTGCTGCCCCAAATGAAGCAAATGAAAATGAGGGCGAGCTCGGCGCGGTAGCGAGGCTGGGTTCGCAGTGTCAACTCCACATTGTAGCGGCGGAGCGCCAGGAATCAGACGGCAGCAGGCGGTGGATGCTTGACAAGCAACGCCAAAATAAGCAGCACTCGTTTGAGACCGAGCTCGCGGCCTTCGGGATGGAACCATTCGCTGGGCGTGTGCGCGCCCCCGCCTTGCCCGCCGGCGCCGATGGAAACGGCGGGCAACCCGGCCGCGAGTGGAATGTTGGCGTCGGTCGAAGCGCAATCGAGCCGGGCGCGGATGCCGAGGTGGGAATCCACGGCGCGAACGAATTCGAGAATCGACGCATTCTCCGCCAGGCGGCCCGCCGGACGCGAACCGATTTCCTTGAGCCTGGCGGTGAGTTTGCCGGCGGTGGAGCGCTGGTTTTCGAGCTCGGCGGCGCGCTCGACCAGGGCCGAGAGATCTCTTACGAGGTCACCGATTCTGGAACTGTCCTCGGAGCGGAGGTCGATCTTGGCGCGCGCGAGCGGAGGGATGGAGTTGATGGTTGACCCTCCCTCGACGGTTCCGAAGTTAAACGACGAACGGAGGGAATCCCCGTTGGGTGATGACGCAAAGGCATCGGTAAACCAGGCGATCGCGTGGCCGAGCGCGTGGATCGGATTGGGATTTCCGCGATCGTTCCAGCTATGGCCTCCGGGCCCGGTGAAGAGAAGCTCGAACCGGCGGCTGGAGAGCGCCTCGGTGGTGATGTGGTCGAGCGACGGGCCATCCAGCACCAGGTAGGCGCGAATGCGCGCGGCCAGCGGAGACTGCCGGGCGAGGTAGCGCATGCCGCTCAGATTACCCTCCCCTTCTTCGCCCACATTAGCAACCAGTGCAAGCCCGGCTTGGACGTCCTCGAGGGGAGGAGAGGACCGGAGCGCCCGGGCAATCGCGAGCAGGGCGGCCAACCCGGCTCCGTTATCGGAGACGCCCGGGCCGTGAAGCGTTCCGTCGGGATCGACGGCGATCTCGTCGCGGTTGCGCGGGGCGAGCACGGTGTCGAGGTGCGCGGTGAGGGCGATGACCGGCCCGCCGCGATCGGGCCAGGGCCAGGCGATGACGTTGCCGGCGCGGTCGATCCCGGCTTCGCAGCCGAGCGCGCGGAACTGCCCGGCCATCCACTCGGCGCGCTTCTCTTCCAGGAAGGTCTGCGCGGGCACGCGGCACAGGGCGACGTGCTGCTCGTGAATCCACAGTTTTTCGCGCGCGAAGACGGCCAGGGCCTCGCGAACGCCGGGCGAACCGGCGAGCTGGCGGATCGAGTTGCCGTCGAGGAGAGCGGGCCCCATCTGCATTTGAGTGTAGCGAGAATACGGAATATGTTGAGATGATCGGTAGAATGCAAGCACAACGGACGGCCGCGAAGGAGCGCATTGAACTCGGCAAGAAGCACCGGAACACGATGAGCCGCGCGGACCACGGGAAGTTCGGACCACGGGACCGGGATTTCGATCCCCTGGACGTGCTCCTCTCTTCGAACGAAGGACGCCTGCCGCGATTGCTGCCGATCAAGTACGCCCGCATGTCCAGGTCTCCGTTTGCATTCTTTCGCGGCGCGGTTTCCATCATGGCGGCCGATTTGGGGAGGCTCCCGCATTCAGCGATCGAAGTGCAGCTCTCGGGCGACGCGCACGTCCAGAACCTGGGGTCCTTCGCCGCGCCCGACGGCAGGCTCGTTTTCGATTTCAACGACTTCGATGAGACCATCCGCGGACCCTGGGAGTGGGACGTCAAACGAATGGCTGCCAGCATTGTGCTGGCGGGCCGCGAGGCCGGCAACAAACCGGCGGCCTGCCAACAGGCGGCGCAACTCTTTGTGGAGCGTTACTGCACCGCGATGGCGGAGTTTTCCCGCGAGCCCATCCTCGAAGTTGCCCGTCACCAGATCCATCGCGAGGAGCGCGTCAAGCCGATTTCCGCCGCGCTGCGCCAATCCAAGCGCGCCACGCCCGCGGAGCTTCTGAAGAAATGGACGGAACGCGGCCGGCGCCGCTTTGTCACCCGGCGCCCGGTGTTCTGGCGCGTTGCCGGCGACGAGGCAAAAGCGGTGCTGGCCTCGCTGGGACCGTATAAGGATTCGCTGCGGTCCGAAAGCCGGCATCTTTTCGAGCTCTTCCGGCCGATCGATGTGGGTTTCAAGGTCGTCGGAACGGGCAGCGTGGGAATGCGCGACTACGTGGTCCTGCTGGAGGGCAACGGTCCCGCCGATCCACTTTTCTTGCAGATCAAGCAGGAGATGCCGTCGGCGTATGCCCGATATCTTCCGAGCGTGGCGTACGAACATGAAGGCAGGCGCACGGCCGACGGGCAAAGGGCGATCCAGCCGGTGTCGGATTTGCTTCTGGGGTGGACGTCCCTCGGCGGTTACGAGTTCGTGGTGAGGCAGCTCAACGATCACAAGGGTGTGATCGACCTCAAACTGCTCCGGGGAACGTCCCTGGAGAGTCTGGCCGAAGTGGCCGGCGAGCTGCTGGCTCGCGGGCACGCGCGCTCGGGAGACGCCTGCATGATCCATGGATACTGCGGCAATGGGATGAAGGTCTCGAAGGCGCTTCGGAGCTTCGCCGTTCTTTACGCGGACCAGACCGAGGCCGATTTCGCACTCTTCCAGGACGCGATCCGGCGCAAGAAGATCAAAATTGCCAAGGACGCCTGGTAACCGGAGAGCAGCCGGCGTACCACCGGGTCTTTGCAGGCACCTCTCCCTATGCCGCGCTGGTCCGCCGGGGCCGCGCGAATGTGACCAGTAAATTCACCGCAAAGACCGTGACCGCGGCCATTTCACAGATCGCCGATACGGGCAGCCACGACCAAGCGGAGCCGGCGAAACCCTGGTACGCCAGAATCTCCGAGACCACGCGCAGCAGGCAGCCGCCGGCCAGCAGCAGCAGCCCGGCCAGCATCAACCGGCGGCTGAACAGCAGCCGCATACCGGAGAAGGCAGGCAGCACACGCTGTCCGATCGCAAACACCATCATGGCCAGGAATCCGACGGTCAGGGCGTGGCGCGAGGCTCCGGAAATACCGTGAGAGTTGGCCACGAAACAGCTCCAGATGCCAAGCCCCGCCGCGATAGCGGCCCATATATACGCCATGCGCACAAAGATGGGATAGCTCGGGTGAACGCCCTCCACCTTCGCGGGCCGCTCCCGCGGCTCGATGAGCCGCAGGCCATGGATGGCCGTGAGGATGCCGGCTGCCAACAGCATGGCCGAGGCGGCCGTCCATCCCGTCAGGGCCGCCAGCACGCCCGCGGAGTTCACCATCACAGCCCGCAGCAGCACACGCTCGCGCACCGGGCGCAGTCCCAGAAACACCGGCAGCCACCTGGCGCTGAAACCCCAAACGGTGGGCGCCAGCCATCCCCACGTCTGGAGCACGAGCAGCCGCTGATCGATTTCGGCGGGCAGCTCTGGCGACAGGCGCCCGAATCCCACGAACACAGCCGCGCCGAGGTTCGCCACGAGCGCCAGCATCAGCCCCATCGTACCGGCGATCACGGCCAGCACCCACGCGTCCGGCTTCTTTTTTTCTCCCGCGCCCTCGGGCCGATGGCCGGAAACGCAGCGAAAGAATATCAGGAAAGCCGCAAGTTCCAGGGCCGCCGACAGTGGCAGCAAAACCCGCCAGTGCCACTGATACACGCCCGCGAGCCAGCGGATCGTCACGCCCGAGGTCCAGAGAGCCCAGGATGTCCACGCCGCCGGCAGCGCAAATCTATTCAGGCGGCGCAACTTGGGGATGGAGTAGAAGCCGACGCCGAGGATGAACGTCCCAATCCAGCCGAAGATCTGCGCATGGCCGTGCGCCTGAACCCAGGCAGCGGAAATCGAGCCTGGCGCGCGACGGCTGCTGATCGCAAACAGGTTCCACACACCCAAGAAGGTACCGGGGAGCAGCATGAACAGCAGGCCCGTTGTGATGTAGACCATCAGCAACCGCGAGAGGCCGGTCTCGCGTGCCGCGGCGATTGCAGGGCTATCCATCGCCGGCAGCGGCCGCTTGGATTGGGTCTCGATGCGCGTCAGCAGCGGGGACATGGCTCGACCGCCGCTGGCTCAGCGCGGCGTTTCCATTTCGATCGCGCGCGGAAACAATATATTGTTTTCGAGATGGATGTGCTGGTGCAGATCCGCCTCGAAATCCGCCAGTGCCTTGAACAGCGTTTGGTAGCTGACGCAGGCATCCGGCGGGGCCGCGTAGCCGTTGCTCTCGTGGCGCATGGCGCGGAGCGCACTGCCGGCGTCGTCGTGCTCATGCATCATCATCGCCACGGGGTTTCGCACGGTCCCGAAAGGCGGCGGCACTACCGGCTCGTTCTCGATCACTGCCTCTTCCAGCCGCACGATGTAAGGAAACAGGACCATTTCCTCCTTAAGAATGTGCGGCGTGAGCTCCTGGGCGAGGCCTTCAAAGGTTGCACGCAGGCCCGCGAGTTCCGGATGATTTTTCTCGTGGACCGAGCAGACTTTTTCGAATAGCGGCCCGAGCCGCGCCGTCTCTTCGCTCACATACCTGTGGTGCGTTCTCTTGATGTGTTCGATCAGCTCGGAAAGCGGCTCGGTTTGCCAGTCGCGGTCCTGGCTTCCCGCCCGCGCCGTGAGGTGGGCAACTTCCAGTGAATCCATTACTTCATCCAGCGGCACATGGGCCGCCTGGCAGGCCTGCGCGAGCGTTCGGTTGCCGCCGCAGCAATAATCGAGACCTAGCTTTTCAAAAACCCGCGTCGCGGCAGGCATTGCCAGGGCCAAGTCCCGCAAGGTCTTCTCCGTCATCGTGCTCATACGATGAGGTTAATCGTGACAGTGCCCTCGCGCCGATGACTTTAGTCACGGCCGCCCGAGTTTTTGACCGAACCGATAATCTACTCAGAGGAATGGAGTTCCGCTTCGAGCGCGGCCAGGTTCAGAATAATGACGGCTCGCCCGTCGATTTTGAGGATTCCGTCGGCCTGAAGCCGCGAGAGATTGCGCGAAACCAGTTCCCGCACGGTTCCGATCTGCGATGCCAATTCCTGGTTATTGGCGGGCAGCGTGATTGCCACGCCATCGGCTGTTTGCCTGCCATCGCGTTGCGCCAGCCGCAATAACAGCGATGCCAGGCGGTGCCGCACCGTGGTGAACGAAAGTTCTTCGATGATTCCCACCAGCCGCCGCAGCCGTGCGCCCACGACGCGAAGCACCTTCAGCGCGACTTGGGGGTGCGCGAGGCAAAGCTCCTGAAAGTCCTGCTTGCGGATGAACAGGAGCGTAGCCTCATCGAGCGCCGCCGCCGAAGCGGGATAAGCGCCGCCGTCAAAGACCGGCACCTCGGCGATCGAACTACCGGGGCCGTCAATGCTGAGCACCTGCTCGCGCCCCGTGGTTGAACTCTTGAAGATACGGATATGGCCGCGCTCCACCACGTAGAGACCCGAGCACGGGTCGCCCTCGCCAAAAATCATCTCTCCCGGCGAGCAATTGCGCGCGACCGCCCGCTGCGCCAGGAAACTCAACTCGGAGCCGGTGAGCCCCGCGAAAATCGGGGCCCTCGCCAGTACACTACCGTAATTCGCCTGTGTTTCCGCCACGATGCTCATTGTATCCGCCCCGCTGGGCGGCCGATCGCGGCAGCCTCATCGCAGCCTTTTTCGATTTTGCGATAACGGGATGCGAGTATCCTTGACGGCTCCAGGCTGGATGCATTAGGATTAACGTACATACATGAAACTTCTTGTCGGTTTGAAGCAGGTACCGGCCCGCGATTCCCTGTTACGCCTCGACGCTTCCGGACGCTGGATCGACGAAAGCGATCTGACGTTTGAGATCAACGAGCCGGATGCGTATGCGCTCGAAGCGGGCCTGCAACTGAAGGAGAAGCACGGCGGGGAACTCGTCGTGCTGACGGTAGGCCCGGCGCGGGCCACCCAGTCTATTCGCGAAGCGCTGGCCAAGGGCGCCGACCGCGCGATCCATGTCGAGGAAGAGAATCCCGGCCGCTACGATACGCTAGGCATCGCGCACCTGATGGCGGAGGCGATCGAGAGCGAAAAGCCCGACCTGATTCTCACCGGCTTGCAGTCGGACGACCTGGGCAACGGTCAGACCGGCGTGGTGCTGGCGGAGATGCTGGGCCTGCCGCACGAAACGATCATCATGCAGGTGGAGAAGCTGGACGGGTCCATACGCGTCAAGCGCGAGCTCGAAGACGGCTGGTTCCAGCACATCGAGATGCCGCTGCCCGCGCTCGTGACCATTCAATCCGGCATCAGCAAGCTGCGCTACGCCACGCTGATGGGGATCAAGAAAGCGAAGTCGAAAGAAATCCGGCGGCTCGCGGCGGCGGAGTTGGGCGCGGCGCCGGCGCGATCGGTCGAAATCTCCCGCCTGTATCCGCCCCAAAAGACGAAACAGACCGAGATGCTCGAAGGCAGCCCGCGGGAAGCCGCGGCCAAGCTGGTCGAGCGCCTCAAGTTCGGAGCACGAGTCTTATGAGCATCCTTGCGATCCTGGAACAGCGTGAAGGCGGTTGGAACCGGATGTCGTTCGAGACACTGGCCGCCGCGCAGCAGATAGGCCGCGAGCTGGGACAGAGCGTGTCGGCCGCAGTCGCAGGCGCGAGCGCGAAGGCGCTGGCCGAAGAAGCCGCGGGATACAAACTGGAGAACGTCTACGCGGTGGAGCACGCTCTGCTCGCGAAGTACACTCCGGATGCCTACACGGCGGCCCTCGAGCAGTTGATCCGCCTGCTGAAGCCGGACCTGGTCCTGTTTCCGCACACTTACCGCGTGCGCGATTTCGCTCCCAAGCTTTCGGCGCGGTTCGGCCGCTGTCTGGTGAGCGACGCGATCGGCCACAAGGTGGAGGACGGACACGCGGTGATGGTTCGCCAGCTCTTTCAGGGCAAGCTGAACACCGACGTGCGCTTCCTGTTGGAGGCCCCGAACTTTGCGTCGATCCAGGCGGGCGCCTATCGCGCGGACACGCTCGAGGCGGGGGCGGCCGAAGTCGAGACCTTCGCCCCGGAACTCGACGCCGGCATGATTCGCACCCGGCCGGACGAGCCTTTCCGCGAATCGCAGCAGGCGGTGGATCTTTCGGCGGCGAGCATCATCGTCTCGGTGGGCCGGGGCATCAAGGAGAAGGACAACATCCCGATTGTCCAGAAACTCGCACAGGCTTTGGGAGGCGAGCTGGCGGCGTCGCGGCCCATCTGCGACAACGGCTGGCTCCCGATGGAGCGGCAGGTGGGCAGCTCCGGCCAGACCGTCGCGCCGAAGCTGTATGTTGCGGTCGGCATATCCGGCGCCATCCAGCACCTGGTGGGTATGAAAGGCTCAAAGACCATCGTCGCGATCAACAAGGACGCGGACGCGCCGATTTTCGAGGTTGCCGACTACGGAATCGTCGGCGACCTGTTCGAGGTCGTTCCCGCGCTGGTCGAAGAGGTCCGGAAGGCCAGGGCGTAGGGGTGGTCGGGCAGTGCGCGCGAACTCTTGGAGGCGCAAAGCGTGGGCCATACTTAGAATCGGTCACAGATATGAAACCATTGAAACATAAGGATTTCTCCATTCAATTCCGAATCTGCCTGTGCTATCATACAGTACAGAGGTCGGCAACGGCCCGAAGATTCTGTCAACAGAAGAATTAGCTTCAGATTCAATCAGATACGGACGACGCCGAGCATGCTGGTATAATCTGACATAAAGTAATCGGCTGTATCCTCCGATGGCCGATTGGCATCTACACTGACGGGGAGGGTCGCCAGATGTCTGTTACAGGGATGGCCGAGACGACCAACCAGGAGTTGGAGAACGAATACTTGGAGTGGGTGGATCACTATCTTTCCACGCATACCAAGAGTACACGAATTGAGCACTCGCGCATTGTTTTGCGCCACCTTCTCAGGGGGGCTGGGTCCACCCTGTCGTTTTTCCCGCGCACTCCCTATCGCTTCAGTCAGTTTCACGAGCGATATCTTTTCCACGGGGACGCTCGTGAGAATGACTGGTACAACGTCGGTGCCGACTTGTATCGTGCAATCCTCGAACACAGAATAGCGAATTGTGACCGTGCCCGACACCCCCGAGAAATCCAGCCGACTGATCCAATCCCCGGCCGATAAGACCGTCGAACGGTCGTTCGTGGAGTACCGGGAGAGCCGTTTCACAGGTCCACTACCTCATCCTCAGCTATTTGAACAATACGAACGCGTACTGCCAGGGGCCGCGGACAGGATCTTCGCAATGGCCGAATCCGAGGCCCATCATCGAAGGGCCATGGAGGAGAAGGCGATCAACGCGGATATAGAGGGCATGCGACGTCAGTTCGCCGAAGGCCGCGTTGGCCAGTTCTGCGCGCTCGTTATTACCATTGGCTTCATCGTGTCCGGAACCTACGTTGCACTCAGGGGCCAGCCCCTCGCAGGCGTTGCTCTCAGCGGAATCGGGATTACCACCATCGTGAGCACCTTCATATGGGGCCGCACCAGGAAAGAAGAGAACAAGCCACCACAGCCCGAAACGAAGCCTCATCAGGCGCCAAAGAAGTCCAAACGTTAAAGCGCCCCACCGTCCCCCTCCGCCCAGCCACACGGATTTAACGCACTCCCGCCCCTCGGGAGCCCTAGCGCGGTCCGCAGCCGCAGTCGTGATCGGGACCGCCAACGTACTTCCCCCTCAGGCACGTGGCGGCTGCTAGTGTGCGCTAAATCTGCGTGGCCGGAGGGGGGTCGCTGATGCGCCGCCTGACCCGGCCCCCGCTTTCATTTGAGGCGGAGGTACCCTGAACCGAGAGGGCTTCGATTCATGACGATTGCAATAGGCGCACTCGCCAACAACTCCCAGGCAATTGTCTGTGTTGCCGATAAAGCACTAACGTACGACGAACAGGTTCAGTGGGATGCGGATGTGACGAAGATAATACCGCTTGACAATGGAAAGGTCATCGCTATGTTTTCGGGAGCAGAGGGGCCGGCTTCTCGCGTGCTAGGACACATTGTCGAGAATCTGAATGGGTTCACCCAAGCCCAAATCAGGGACTGCGCCGAGACGTCATACCGTGATGCATTGTCAGAGCTGATTCAGGCTGATGTTCTCTTGCCACGCGGATTAAATTGGCACGACTATCGTTCTGCCACAAGCGGTTGCCGGATAAATAAGTATATGCAGTCTGTTGCTGCTGCTGTTGGCCAGTACTACGTTGAATGCGATTTTCTTCTCTGTGGGTTTTATGATGACCGTCAGCCGTTTATCGGTCATCTGCGCTATCCGGGAGTGTTTGCAAACATGGCCAGAAACGGCCTGCATGCAATAGGATCTGGTGGCCAGTATGCTATTAACCGAATGCTTTATTCTGAATCAAAAAGGAGTCAATCCGTCGCCAGAGTTCTCTATGACGCCATTTATGCAAAATTCACATCCGAATTGGCTATAGGAGTTGGATACGAAACGGACGTGTCAATAAATACTGTTGACAACGCTTCATTCGTGGTGTCCGAGAACGTCATGGATCTGATAACGAGGGCATTCGCAAAGCAGGAACGGTCGCCGTTTGAAAAGTGGAATCCAAAGGAAGACCGCCCTCAGCCGCCACGCGATTGGATAAGGCAAATCGAAAAAGAGCTTTCCAGTCAGAGCAATCCGACTTAAGCAGTCGGAGGCGCACGTCGCGTCGTAGTTATACCTTGTTGTAGCGCGGTCTCTTGCCGCCGTGCGTTTGCTGGTAGGTCTCGACCTTGTCTCGTTCCCAGTCCAGCGCGGTGTCGCGTGTTACGGCGGGGCCAACGACGGTCATGGTCGTGAACCGTTTGTCGTCCCGTAGGTGTTCTTGGGCGCGATCCAGCGGCCCGTTCGAGATCCCAAACTGGACAATCTCTCGCCCGTCCCGGAGGACGTACCGGTGTGTATCCCTAGCGTTCATCTTGGTGCTCCTTCGCGACCTACACACCGTCAATGGCCTATAGGGCGCTGACTCATACCATACCTAGGGTAGCATGGAAAGTGCCGTCCTGATCCCCGGGGCCGGCACGAGCCATGATAGCTGCAAGCGCCTGTGATCAGGACAGATAGTAGCAGATCCGCCTAGGTTGTTGCTGCGTTCAGGGCCGCTCTGGCGGGCCGTCCTGGGGGCGGCTGGCCCACTGCGTGTTCGGACGGGGACCCATTTCGAGTTCCAGTCTGCCGCCCGCGACGATCTCGGAACTCGCACAGGCTTTGGGAGGCGAGCTGGCGGCGTCGCGGCCCATCTGCGACAACGGCTGGCTGCCGATGGAACGCCAGGTGGGCAGCTCCGGCCAGACCGTCGCGCCGAAGCTGCATGTTGCGGTCGGCATATCCGGAGCCATCCAGCACCTGGTGGGGATGAAAGGCTCGAAGACGATCGTCGCGATCAACAAGGATGCGGACGCGCCGATTTTCGAAGTTGCCGACTACGGAATCGTCGGCGACTTGTTCGAGGTCGTTCCCGCACTGGTCGAAGAGGTCCAGAAGGCCAGGGCGTAGGGTCGATCGAGGAGCCCTGGCGGGGACCGTAGCCGCTTGCGCTCAGGGCCGGTGGGGCGGGGCGTCCTCAGGGCGGCTGGCCCACTCGGTGTTCGGACGGGGACCCATCTCAAGCTCCAGTCTGCCGCCCGCGACGATCTCGGAATGGTAGATCCAGGCACGCTCCAGCGGCTTCCCGTTCAGCCTGGCGCGCTGGACGTAGACGTTCTCGGGCGAATTGTTCCGGGCTTCGATGGTGAAGTCCTTCCCCCCGTAGTATTCCGGGTCCAGATGGATCGTCACGCGGCCGAACAGCGGGCTGCCCAGCTCGTAGTAGGGCCGCACGGAGCAGCCGCCGTCCACTTCGAACAGCCCCATCGACATCAGCACGAAGACCGCGCTCAACTGGCCCTCGTCCTCTTCGCCAATCCAGCCGGAGAGCGGCGAGGTGTTGTATAGCTCCGTCAGCACCTGTCGCGAGTACTGCTGCGACAGCCAGGGCTTGCCCGAATAATTGAACAGGAAAGGCGCCAGCAGATTGGGCTCGTTCGAAAGATCCACGTAGTGCTTCTCGAAGCCCTCTTCCAGGCGGCGGTTGAACTCGTCCCGCCCCATAATGGCGACCAACCCCGCGGGATCCTGCGGCACGAACCAGGTGTAGAGCCAGGAGTTGCCTTCCATGAATCCGGGTCCGTTCCACCCGCCCTCAGTGCCGAAGCGGAAGAGATCGAAGGGCGCGACCCATGTGCCATCCCTGTGCCGGCGGCGGGCCCAGTGCGTTTCGGGATCGAGCAGATTCCGGTAATTCTGCGCGCGCTTGCGGAAGAACTCGAAGTCCGATTGCTTGCCGAGCGCCAGCGCCAATTGAGAGGCCACCCAATCGTCGTAGGCATATTCCATTGTGTTGGAGGCCGCGCCAGCCTCGTCGGGAACGTAGCCGTACTGCTGATACGCCCGCAGATTGCGGTTCCCGACGTAGCCGCCGCAGGCGAACGGCTGGCCCGGCGTGGTCAGGTCGTGTTTGATCGCGCGAAACGCTTTCTCCGCATCAAAATCGCGGATACCTTTCTGATACGCGCTCACGATCAGCGCAATGTGATGCTGCGCGCCCATGATGGGAGAGTAGCCGCCGTCGACCGGCGCCTCGGGAATCCAGCCCCCGTTGTCGAACGCCTGCAGGTAGAATTTGACCCACGAGCTGGCGACTTTCGGGCTCACCAGCGTCCAGAGAGGAGCCAGCGTCCACTGCGTGCCCCAGAAGCCGTCGCTCGAGTAGATCGCATTGGCGGGGTTGTCCAGGGTGCGGGGCTTGTGGCAGGCGTCGAGATAGCTGCCGTCGCTGTCGCTGATCACGCTCTTGGCCGAGTAGGCCCGGTACAGGCAGGTGTAGAACATTTCCCGGTCCTCGGCGCGCCCGCCGGCGACCTCCACGCGGTCAAGGATCGGCGCCCAGGCTGCTTTGGCGTGGCGGACCACGGCGTCGAAGTCCCATCCGAACGGTTTCATCTCCCGCTCCAGGTTGGTTCGCGCCTGAGCCTCGCCGACCAGGGAGACGCCGGTCCGCACGCGCACCACTTCGTCTTTCCGGGTGCTGAAATTCAGCACGATGCCGCAGCGGTCCTTGCCGTGAAACGTGGCGACGTCCTTCTCGTAGGTGACGGGCGTGCTCCACTCGCCGCCGTACGCGCCCGGCTGCGGCGCCGCGCGGCGCCAGGCATCCATCGAACCGATGGGCTTGTCCAACTGGAGGACAAAATTGACCGTGTAGTCGGGCGCGTAGGTATTCGATTGCCGCACGTGGCCGGTGAGTTCGGCCGGTCCGGTGCGGACCACGGAGACCTCGCGGATCTCATTGGCCTCCTCGGCGGGGAAGGCGAAGTCGAGCAGCAGGTGCGACTCCTGGTTCTCGGGGAAGGTGAAGCGCAGGAATCCGCAGCGCGTGGTCGCGGTCACCTCCGCCTCGACATCGCAGTCGAACAGATGGACTCCGTAGTAGCCGACCGAGCCTTTCTCGTCCTGCTTACGGATTCTGGAGCGATACCCCGCCGTCCACATCGTGCCGAAGGGGCCGTCCGGCGGGCCGGGATAGACGCGATAGACCTGCTTCTCCTCGATATTGCCCGTCAGCGGCATGATGCTCAGGCCGCTCAACGCCATGGCGTGAATGTGGCTGAAACCGGAGATACTGCCGACCGTGTACTCATAGCCGCCGTTCCAGACATTCCCCTGATTATCTGGGCTCAGCTTGACGAGCCCGAAGGGCAGCGTGGCTCCGGGAAAGAGCATCCAGCGGGAGTTGGAAGTCCCCGCAAAAACGTTGACCAGATCCAAGGGCTCGGTCGCGAACGCCGACGCGGCAACCAGCAGGACGGCCCACTGCGCATATCTCCTCATTTTCGCTCCAGTTCTCCACTGTGGATTTTCTTTGGGCCGTGGCCGGGCCACGCCGCACCATCAAGATATTACCAAGGGTGCGCCTTCCGCACAGCCGGTCCGAGTGTCCGCGTGGGGCGGGCACGGAGGCTAGCGATCGAGAACCTCGCGTATTTTCGCGAGCAGAACCTCGGGAGGGAACGGCTTCTGCAGAAAATGAGTGCCTGGAACGGCCTCGCCTTCCTCGGGTTTGAGCGCGGCATGGTCCGTATAGCCGGACATATAGAGCACCTTTAGCTTGGGACGCAATTGCCGCACACGCGACGCCAGCTCGCGTCCGCTCATGCCGGGCATTACCATGTCGGTGAGGCAGAGGTGAATGGGGCCGGAGTAGGTCTCGGCAATGCGGAGCGCCTCGTGGAAATCGCCCGCATTGAGGACAGTATAGCCGTGGCTCTCGATCACCTCGCGGACGAGTTTCCGCAGCTCGCTCTGATCTTCCACCACCAGAACCGTTTCCGTGCCCGTTTTGCGCTCGGGTTGAGCCCTGCTTTCCGCGCCCGCGGCCACGGCGCGCTCGACCGCGGGGAGATAGATGCGAAAGGTGCTGCCGCTGCCGGGCTCCGATTCAACGGCCACTTCGCCGCCGGCTTGCTTCACGATGCCGAATACCGTGCTCAGGCCGAGCCCCGTGCCCTTACCCCGTCCCTTGGTCGTAAAGAACGGCTCGAAGATCCTGTGCCGCGTCTCCTCGCTCATTCCCTTGCCCGTATCGGACACCGACAGCAACACGTAGTTGCCCGGCGCGACGCCTTCGGGGTTCACGCCCGCGATCACGGCGGTATCCGTCTTGATGAGCAGTCTGCCGCCGCTGGGCATTGCGTCGCGGGCATTCACCGCAAGGTTCATCATCACTTGCTCAAACTGCCCCGCATCGACCCTGACCTTGGGCAGGCCGGGAGCCAGCGACGTAGCCAGGTCGATATCCTCGCCGATCAGGCGGTGCAGCAGTTTGTCCATTCCGCTGACCAGCGTGTTGAGATCGAGCACCTGCGGACTGACGATCTGGCGCCGGCTGAAGGCCAGCAACTGGTTGGTGAGCGCCGCGGCGCTGCCGCTGGCCCGCACGATCTCCTCGACGTAGCTCCGCATCGGGTGCTCCTCTTCGAGCCCATTGAGAAGCATCTGCGTGTAGCCGGTAATCACGGTCAGGAGATTGTTGAAGTCGTGCGCGACGCCGCCGGCCAGCCGTCCCACGGCTTCCATCTTCTGCGCCTGCCGGAACTGATCCTCGAGGCGCTTGCGGTCGGTCATGTCGGCAATCACCGAGATTCCACCGATCACGTTGCCCGACCCGTCCCGCTGCGGGGCGTTCCACAGCGCTACGTCGATCACCGTGCCGTCTTTGCGCCTGCGCTGGCGCTCCACATTGACGATCGTCTCGCCGCGTTGCAATCGCTCGAGATTGTTCCGGAAGAACTCCTCGTCGTCGTCCGGCACGATGGGGAACGGCTGCCCGATGACCTCGCGCGCAAGCCATCCGAAGATCTCTTCCGCGGCCCGGTTCCAGGTCTTGACAACACCTTTGAGGTCCATCGCCACGATGGCGAGCGGACTGGTTTCGATGACGGCTCGAAGCGTTCCGTTGGCCTGCCGCAGCTCGTCCGCGGTCCGGGCGCGATCGGTAATGTCCATGCCGGTCCCGATGATGTACTCAACCTCCCCGCCCGAGCCAAGCAGGGCCGTGTTGGTCCAGGCAATCAGGCGCGGCCGGCCGTCCTTGGCAATCCAGTAGTTCTCGTGCTGACTGGGGAAACGGCCTTCGCGGATGTATTCGAATCCGCGGCGCACCGGTTCGGCTTCCCCAGGCACGAGCAAGGTCTCCCACAAAGGCAGGCCGCGTAGTTCCTCGGAGGTGTAGCCAGTCATCCATTCGCAGGTCCGGTTGAAGCTTACAATGCGTCCCTCGCGATCCAGCACCACCACCAGCGTGCCCACCGCTTCGACGATCCCCGCCGCCCAGTCGCGCTCTTTCCGAAGCGCCTCTTCGGCGCGTTTGTGTTCCGTGATATCGCGGAACAGGGCTATGCCGCCGCGTAACCGCCCGGCATCATCCCTCAGCGGAGTCGCGGATGCGGCGACCCACACCCCATCCGGTACGGCCGGGTTTCGGACAAAGAGCTCGACGGCCTCCGCATTCTCGCCGCGAACGGCGCGAGCGATCGGCAGTCGATCGGCGGGAAAAACCGTGCGCCGGTCCGCGAGGTAGAACCCATAACGCTCCGGCCACTGGCAAAGTGCGGTCTCCCCCGCGCCGGCCTCGAGCAGACGCTCCGCCGCTCCGTTGAACAGCAGCACACGGCCGTTCTGGTCCGCAACGACCAGGCTGTCGCCGAGACTGGAGACAATCGACTCGAGAATCGCCCGCGAACCCTGCGAGAGGGACAGCGGCGTAGTACACCCCCGCTGGCCCGGCGAAGATTGTTGCATTTTTTCCCTCTGACCTGACGCGGGAACGGACGAACCGGCACTCGGGCGTTCGACTGCCTCGCAACGCCCTGAGAAATGCGCGTTGGCGTCGGCAGACGCTCCAGCATAGGTTACAACAATGTTTCGAGGAATGCCATTCCTTTGTGGGGCATCCTCTCCGGGCTTGAAAGCACGTGACTTATCCGCAAAGATTCCCTGCAATTTTCACCTCGATCCGCCGATAAGCCGGAAGTGGACCAAAGGAAGCAGCCCCGTTTCAACGTCGCGGACCCCGCGCACGTGACGCTGCTGGGCGAGAAAACGAAGCGGGTTGCGGGCTGCGTCTTGAATGTTTCCGGACACGGACTCAGATTGATGCTCGCTGAGCCGGCGCCGGCGGGCACGGCCCTGATGGTGGAGTGGGCGGACGCTCAACTCCTGGGAGAGGTCTGCTACTCTATTGAGACGCAAGAGGGATATGCCATCGGGGTGAGGATCGAGCACGCGCTCCTGGACACCGCCGAACTGGAACGGCTGGCCCGCAGGCTCCTGGGTGAACCCGAGTCCGAGTCCATCCAGGTTCACATCACTTGCGTTGAACCGGAACCGTAGGGCACTGAGGCGCCTCATCCGAGACGCCTTCGGCTATTGGGAGCCGGCAACCGGCAGGCAGGTTCTGGCGGTGAGGGTGGGATTCGAACCCACGGAACCCGCAAAGGTTCAACGGTTTTCGAGACCGCCCGATTCAACCACTCTCGCACCTCACCGTGGCATCGAAGGATCTTGTACCAATATACCCGAGTCCGGCGGCCCGGGAGCGCGCCCGCACGGAATCATCTTCCCGCAGGCGCGTAGTACCCCCCGCGCCACGAAGCGCGGAGGGGCGGAGCATTGAGAGGTTGCTTCAGCCTCACTTCCACCTTCCTGTATTTGCCATCGCTCTCGACATTGCTGGAGGAATATCCCAACACGTACTGGTTCCGCAGCGCGGCGCTCATCCGGCCGACCGCCTCGGGAAGCTCGCTCGGCTTTCCCACTTCGAAGAGCCGGCCGCCGGTCTCTTCCGCCAGATTTTTCAACACTCGCATGCTGTGGCGGGAAGCACCCGGACCGAGCATGCCGATGGAGTAGATGCACACGTCGGCCTCCCGCACCAACTGCCGGATCTCGGACTCGCTGTAGCGGCTGCGATTATCGGCGCCATCAGACAGTATCAGCAGCACCCTGCGCGGATTCCTGGCGCGCTTCATCTTGTGTACCGCGAGGCAGACCGCATCGAACAGCGCAGTCCAGCCCTTGGCGCTCACGGATGTCAGAGTGTTCTGAATCTGTTCCACGTCGTTCGTGAAATCGCACAGGACTCTCGGCGTATCGTTGAACTCCAGCAGGAAGAACTCATCACCCGGCATCGAGGTCTTGAACAGTTGCGATACCGCCTCGCGGGACCTCTCCAATTTGCGCTGCATGCTGCCGCTTGCATCAAACAGCACTCCCATCGAGATGGCGGCGTCCTCCGTCGCGAAATAGCTGAGGCGCTGTTCGACTCCGTCTTCAAACAGGCGGAACGCATCCCTGGGCACGCCCGCGATGGGCTGCCCGAACGGATCGGTCACGGTCACGGGAATGAGCACCAGTTTGACGTCGAGCCGGATCGTGCTCGCCAGCCCGGCCCCGCGATCAGGATAAGCCCGGGCCACCGAAACGCCGGCCGCGTCACTACCCGACTGCGCCACCGCCCTGCCGTGGAAAGGCAGACATCCGGCGAAAAGGAGAAGAACGAATCCCACCTGCCCCGGTGCGCGCCGCTCCATAGCCCCAAGCACCCTCCGCTTCAAGGATTATAGGTCAGATGAGTGCGCCTGTCGAGAGAAGGGTTTTCGGATGCGGACGCGCCGCCCGGCAGCGAGCCCGGAGTTGCGCCCTGTGTCTCCCTGCTGCGGGACAGGCCGCATTTCCCGCAAAACCGAATGGCTGCTGAAGGCACTGCTCAAACCGGCTGGAGGAGGGCGGGCCAGGCTCAGCCGGTATAATCGGAACGAGTGGGGACGTTTCATATCCAGAACTTTGGCTGCCGCGCTACGCAGGCCGATGGCGCGGCGCTCGAAGCCTCTCTGGTAGGCGCTGGCCTCGAACCGGCGCGAAGGCAGGACGCCGAGCTGGTGATCCTCAATACGTGTACGGTTACTTCCGCCGCGGACGAAGATGTGCGGCACACCATCCACCGCGTCCGGCGGGAGAATCCCGGAGCGCGCATTCTGGTCACGGGATGTTACGCGCAGCGCGCGCCCGAGGAGATTGCGGCGATGCCCGGCGTGACCTGGGTGGTGGGCAACTCGCACAAGACCCAGATTCCCGGAATCGTCGCGGAGGCCCGCGGCCAGACGCCGTACCACGGCCAGATTTGCGTGGGGGACATTTTCGCTCAGCAGGAGTTCCTCGCGGCGGTGGTCGAAGACGCCGCCCAGGACCGCACGCGTCCCAACCTGAAGATTCAGGACGGCTGCAACAACCGGTGCTCTTTCTGCATCATTCCGTTCGTTCGCGGCCGCAGCCGAAGCGCTCAACCAGACTGGGTGGTCGAACAGGTCCGCGGCCTCGCCAGCCGGTATCGTGAAGTGGTGCTCAGCGGAATCAACCTCGGGCGCTGGGGCCGCGACCTCGGAAGATTCCGGCTGTGCGATCTGCTGCGCAGGCTGCTCGATGAAACCGAAGTCGAGCGATTGCGCCTCAGCTCGGTCGAGCCGATGGATTTTTCGGACGATTTGCTCGGTCTGATCGCCTCGTCACCGCGTATTGCGAAACACGTGCACGCGCCGCTGCAAACCGGTTCGGACGCCGTGCTGCGCCGGATGCATCGCAAGTACCGGCCGCCGCACTACGCAGACCGGATTCGCAAGGCCCGCGAGCTGATGCCGGATGCGGCGATCGGCGCGGATGTCATGGTTGGCTTCCCGGGCGAGACCGAACAGGAGTTCGAGGAAAACTGCTGTTTCATTGACGGCCTGCCTTTCACGTACCTGCACGTGTTCACCTACTCCGAGCGTCCGGGAACGCCCGCGGCCGCCGCGGCGGACCATGTTCCGATGCCGGTTCGGAAGGAACGCAACCGCATCCTGCGCGAGATCGGAGCCCGCAAGAATCTGGAATTCCGGCGGCGCATGCTGGGGAAAACGCTTTCGGTGGTCACGCTCGAGCAGAACGGAATGGCGTTGAGCGGAAACTTCCTCAAAGTCGAACTCGCCAGCCGGCGCGACCCGAACCGCCTGATTGGAGTGGAGATCGGCTCGGTGAGCGAGGCCGGGCTTCGCGAAAAGAATGCGCTCGGGATTCTGGGGGGAGCTTTCACCGGCGCGCGGGAGTCCTCTCTCCCGGCCTGACGGGCAGTGTGTAGCCTTCCCCCATCCGCGTCAGATTCGGGTTGTAATACGGATCGTCGAGAATGTAAGCCGCCCAGCGCCGCTGCATGTAGTCGATCTCGCCCGGGTAAGCGACGGTCGTCTTGGTCGCGCTTTCGTGATGGTAGAGGCGGGCATGGGGCGTGTAGATGATGCGATAGCCCTTTTCGTGCAGCTTCAGGCAGAAATCCACGTCTTGAAAAGCGATCGGCAAATGTGGCTCGTCAAATCCGCCCACCTCGCAGAACGGTTCGCGGCGGACCAGCATGCACGCGCCGGTCACCGCCGAGCAGTTGCGCACGACCTGCGGCAAGTGAAAATAGTGGTGCTGAGAGGCATCCAGGAGGCGGAACGAGTGCGCCGCCAGACCGTACACGCCCATCAACACGCCGGCGTGTTGGATGCGGCCGTCCGGAAACAACAGGAGCGCTCCCACAGCGCCGACTTCTTTTCGCTGTGCGTGCTCCAGCATGGCCTCGATCCAGTCGGGCGTGATGATCTTCGTGTCGTCATTGAGAAACAGGAGATAAGGAGATTCGCAGCTCCGGGCAGCCCGGTTGCAAAGCAGGGAAAAATTGAACGGCAGGCCACGGCAGTCCAGCACCTCAATCGGGCGCCGTCCCTTTCGGAACCTCCGCACCATTGGCTCGATGCCGTGCTGGGAGTTGTCCACCACAATGATCCGGTAGTTCGGGTAGGTACTCGTCGCGAGCACGCTCGCGAGCGCCTGTTGGAGCAGCCGATGACCGGCGGTCGGGACGATGATGGCCACCTCCGGAAGGCCCTGGACCGGATATCGCACGCGATAGCGGCAGGTGGACAGTTCGAGTGCGATTCCGCCAGGCGACGTCCACGAGAGGTGGTCCTGGACCGCCCTCAATCCGGCGGCCGATGCTCCCGGTTTTCGATCCGTGGCGCTGGCGGTGGACCGTTCGCAGATCCGCCAATGATACAGCACCTTGGGAATGCGCCGGATCCTGTCGGTGCGTGCGCTCAGCCGCAGCGCCAGGTCGAAATCCTGACTGCCTTCAAATCCGGGCCGCAGACCGCCCAGCGCCTCGACCAGGGAGCGGCGGCACACCAGGAAATGGCAGACGTAGTTCATCGCCAGCAGCAGATCCGGCGACCAGCCGGGCTTGAAGAACGGCTCGACGTGCCTGCCGTCGGGCGCGATTTTGTCCTCGTCGGAATAAAAGACGTCCCAGTTGTGGTCGTGATTCAGTTCGCTCGCGACCTCGTACAGGGCATCCCGGGCCAGCTCATCGTCGTGGTCGAGGAACCCTACAAACTCGCCCGCCGCTTGCGCCAGAGCCGCGTTGGTGGCAGCGGTAATTCCGCGGTTCCGGGGCAGGAACGAGACACGGATGCGCGCGTCGGCGGCGGCGAACTCCTCGAGCAGCCGCCGAACGTGAGGCTGGTCCGAGCCATCGTCGGCCAGGATGAGTTCCCACGACGGATATAACTGCGCCCGAACGGAAGCGACACAAGCCCGGAGAAACGGCTCGGGCGTGTTGAAAACCGGACAGACAATACTGATCAGCGGCCAGTACGAGAACAATTGCGTCCGCAGCTCCCTTTCCGAGAGCGCGGCCTCATCGAGCGCATTGCGCTCCCGCCAGGTCTCATATTCGGTCCGCATGTCGATCGCAATGGGGTAGGTTGCTTCCGCCCGGCGACCGGAGCGGGAGGTTGCGATGATGCGCAATTCGTACTGGCCCGGCGCAAACCGGGCGGCATCGACGGAGGCGCGGAAACCGGAGTTCTGGGAATCCCGGAAGTCCGGGAGATGCGCGCCCACATCCATCCGGCACAGGCCATACTCCACGCGGGAGATGCGCCGGCCTCCGAGAGAGACCTCCAGCCGCGCGATTCCGCTCCTGGCGGCGGCCCATCCCCGGATTTCGGTTTCCTGGCGATAGAAGATGCTCTCCGTTCCCGGCGGCGGAAAGTCGCTGGCGACAACTACGGAATCGCTCTCGCGCCTCCCCGAAAGCCGGCGGCTCCAATCCACGGCGCGGCCCAACGCGAGCCCCGGCGAGCGGAAGACGCGGGCGGCGTTAAGTGCGAGCTTGGCCGCGCGCACGAGCGACTTCCAGATCAGACTTCCGTACAGGTCGCTGATGCGGCTGGTAGCTATGTTGACGTTGAGCCGCAGATTCTCGACGCCGGCGCGGAGCGCATCGTAGCGGCGCTCCTCGATCGCGGATATGGCGGCCAGCGCGTCGAGACGCTTCCGCAGCGCCACCACCTCCGCCCGGAGCGCCTCGAGTTCCAATTCGACCGCTCTGGGCGGCGTTCCGCGGTCCGCCTGGGGATTGTCTTCGGGGGTCATTCGGGCTCAACTCCTCGCCGCTGCTTCGCGGTATCCGGGGACGCGACCTCGAATTCCCTTTCCAGTTCGCGGACTGCGCCGCCGCGGCTGACCGCCCGAACCCGCAGCCGGTGGCCGCCGGGGGCGAGACCCTCAGGCCGGTACTCGAATCCGGAACGAGCCGCGCGCCACCTGCCGGGCCGCGCCCGGCCAACGTCCGGACGCGGAAGACCGAGCCTGGCGGGAGCCGCTGGCGCCTCGTCGACGTGTACGCCGATGCTCTCGATGCCCGAAGGCGCGAGAGCCCAGCCGCGGATTACGACCTCCCCGCTGACCGGTTTTCCAGGGGCCGGCTCGTCACAGATCAACTCGACCCGCTCGCTGGACACCAGACGCCGCCATAACTTGCGCGCGAGCCCGAGGGCGCGGGAAGGGGGCTCGGAGACCGCCGCGGTGAGACAACGAACCTCGTATCGGAGATCATCCATGCCGGCCCCCAATTGCCCGACTTCGCACCGCAACTCGTTTAGAAACTCTTCCGACCGCCTCCGCTCTTCCGCCAGCTCGTTTTCCAGGTGTTCGATCCGCCGGCCCCGGTGGGTCAGCAGCAGCATCGTCTGGCAAAGACGCAGAACAGGCTCGAAGCCGCCGGCTCCGTCCGCCTGCTGCCGCAAGCTCGCGCTGAACGCCTCCAGCGTTGCGGCCGGCTTCTTCTTCGAGAGCAGGAAACAGGCGCGGTAGTGCGGCGGCTCCCAATCTCCCGCGGCGCAGGCCTGGTTGAACCGCCGGTTCAGCTCCAGGACAAAGGGCACTCCGTCGGAGAGGCGCAGCGTGTGATACGTCAGCATCGCCAGCAGCCAGATATCGACGTTGCCGTGGCCAAACTGAACCAGCGACTGGCCCGTACCGGCCAGGACCGAGCGGACCGCTTCGGCGCCGGGTAACCCGTAGCGCTGGTGTTCCAGCAACGCCGGTAGCGGGGCCTTCAGCGAGGTTTCCAGGTAATCGCGCAGCAGCTCCTCCGCGGCGCGGTTCGAAGCGGAGTCGCCGGGAAACACAACCAAGAGGCCGTCGGCGGTCACGCGCAGCATCTCGAGCAGACAGGCAGCGCGGCGTTCCGACGGCACGTGCTCGAGCGTATCGAAGGAGCACACCAGGTCGAACGCACTGTCCGGAAAGGGCAAGGCGTCGCAAGATCCGCGAACATAATCAGCGATGCCCGGCGCGGTCTGGACGTCCGCCACGACCACCCGCGCTTGCGGGACCAAGGCGGAAGCCATCGACCGGAAGCCTTCCCACAGCACCGGCGTATGGCCGCCCACATCGAGCAGGCGCAAGCGATCAGTCCCGGCCGAAAACAGCGGAGCGATGCCGTCGAGCAGAGCATAGCGCTCGTAGAGGTCGAAGGAAACGCCGGCCAACGGTTCGTCGGGCATGGATGCACGCACCAAAGCAGCCGCTATTTTAACAGTGTTGCAATAGGGCGCACAGCGTCTATTTGACGAGCCGGACCCAGCGGAGCAGGCCGCTACCCTCAAGGCGGTGGCCGGCGCCGTTGAAGATGTCCAGCCTCAAGGCAGCGATGCGTCCCTTCCACAGCGGATGGCTCCGCAGCTCGAAGCGCGCGATCTGCCAGTGCCGCGCCGGGCGGAAAGGAAGATGAATGGAGCGCTCTTCCGAGAAGTCCGCATTTGGAGGGCGCCAGTACACCGAGTTGACCCAGCCAGCTCCGCCTTGAACGCAGGCCCAGAGTTCGGCGGCATCGCCCGCGTCAAACCGGTCAAACGGAAGGATCATCCAGAAATCCGGGCCCGTTATCCGGACGCGCGCGCAGTCCGGCAGCAGCTCCAGCGATCCGTCACGGGACTGTTCGAAATGAGGCTCCGCAGCGTAGGAAAAATGGACCGTCCCGGCGCGGTTGGTATTCCGCGCATCGATTTCGTAGCCTAATTCGCCGAGTTCCCCGGCGGCATGGGTCGCGAAGAAGCGGGCCGCGTCGGACGGCAGACGCTCGCGGGTCCAGCGGCGCACCGTATCCGCCAGGTTCCGCACCGTGCGGTGCATTTCAAAATCCTCAAACCCGCACTCGGGGTTCGGGCGAACGCCCAGGGTTCGTTCGAGTTCGGCGGAGAAGGCCCGCCGGTCGAGAGCCAAATCCTCATAGCGGAGAAGCGTTGTATCGCTTCGGTCCCTGTCGGCGCGGTAGTTCTCAAACTGGTGCAGAAACTCCAGCGTGAGCCGGCGGGCGTGAGCGGCATCCGAGTCCGCTTCCGAACGGCCAAAGCCGAAACGGTTTCGCTTCCGGATGAAGGCGTTCGCCGACAGATACACGTCGCGGAGATCGCGGAAGAGATACAGCACGCGACAGGCGAGCTCCTCGCGCACGATCGGCCCCACCCATACGGGCGTCTTTTCCGCATAGAAGGCGGTCTCCGGCCGATGGCGCGAGAGATTCCCGGCAAACGCACTCCAGCACGCGCGCAGCCACTCGCGCGTGCCGGGGACCGGCAGATAAGCTTCAGGCGCCTCCCCGCGGCTCGCGACGGCTGGCGCGATCAAACCAAGTCCGAGGGCGTCGTACCTCCAGAGCTGATTGGGATCGGAAAAGCGAAGCAGCTCGCGCCGTTCAAAAAAGAGTGCGAACGTGAGGAAGTAGGTGAGGTATCGATGCTCGTATGGGTACTCACGATCGAAGGCGACACGGGGATCGGAACCGAGCAGCGCCATCAGCGCGGTGGTACCGCTGCGGCCCAGGCCGGGGATCAGGATCGGGACTATCCGGGACTCGGGCAACTCATTCACCTTCGGCGGCTTGCGCGTTGCGAACGCTCATTGATAAGAACCACGCTAGGCTGACTTTCGCGGTGCGCGGGTGATTTGGCGGTGCTGGCAGCAAGAAGTGTTTTGTCCGCAATACCGATCCTTCGGAAAACCGCTGGGTGAAGACCCGCCCTCTTTCCCAGAGGTTAGCACGGCCGCCTGCCCCCGCCACGGCTGGCACTGGCGCCGGGCTGGACGGAAGCGGCGGCGACGCTAAAGAACAGCATACGCTTTCCGTTATTCCGCTCTAATCCTCCTGGGCTACACTCGCTACATGTCGCTACTTTCGTGCGAGACCCAGGTTCGGAGCATGCCGGTGGCGCTTGCTTCTCGCGAGGAGCGCGCATCGCTTCGGCGCCCATTCAGCAGCACCGGCTGGGCGTTGCGCTTTGCGCCGGCTTTTTCAAATGCCGAGGACCTTACTGCCGAACCGGAACTTGCGGCCACAAGCCCGAAAGGCGCCAGAGCCAACATCTTCATGGACGCGCCCCCATACTGGCTGCGTGGGCGCCCGGCTGAGCCACCGGCGGCGGGGCGCAATCCGAAGAGCTTGCCGCTTCTGGCGTGAACTCCGATTGTTGTCGGCTATTACAATGCCGGTGACCGGATGAAGTACTGAGGCAAGTGGGGAGCTTTCTGGGGCGGTATCTGGGGCTGGCTGTTTGGGGCCGCATTCTTTGCCGTACCCGGCATCGGTCCCGTTCTGATCGCCGGCCCCTTGGTCTCCTGGATCGTGGCCGCGCTGGAGGGAGCCGTCGTAGTGGGCGGGCTCAGTGCGATTGGCGCGGGTCTGTACGCATCGGCATTCCGAAGGACAGTGTTCTCCGCTACGAGACGGCTCTGAAATCGGACAAGTTCCTACTGATCGCGCACGGCACCGCGGATCAAGCGGTCAAGGCCAGGGAAATGATTCAGCGGACCTCGCCGCTAGAGGTAAATCTTCACGCCGGCGAGAAACTTCAACCGCAAGGCGCGGCCTAAGCAGCTAATGGTCAGCCGCTCCCTGATCGCGCGCTGACGGTTTTCTGGGCGGGACAGCGTAAAGGCGCCTCGAGCGGCAAGGTTACCTTTGCTGACGGCCCAGGCGTGTAATCTCCCTTGCAACTGGCCGAGGTACAGTTGCGGGTCCGCGCCTCATCCCGCCCCACAGCTCATTGAATCCCGAGGTACTGCTTCCACGAGGCAAGCCCGTCGGCATTGTGCGCTTTGAGAGCCTGGAAACCGTCGGCCGCGGCATGTGGATCCGACAACAGGTGACGCCCGACACAGGCAATGTCCAGCACGTCGTCAAATGCGGCCATCCAGGACTTCGGAGCCCAGTCAATGGCCTCCGAGACTACCGAGGGCACGCTTTCCGCGATCCCGTCGGCGGTGACCATGTTGAAGGATTCGGTGTAGCTCGGCTGTAACAGCAGATGCATGTGGCGTACGGTGGTCCGGAAACCCGGCCAGGATTGCCATCCGCTTTCCACGAGCTTTACGTGCGGAAGCCCATCGGTCATCGCGCGGAGGGCGTTCATAATTCCGCTGCCGCCCTCGGTGCGTCCCGCCGAGACCCATAATTCCACTTTCGTGCGCAGGCGGGTCGCGATTTCGAGCGCCGCGCCGGCCGCGCTCATGAAGTTCTTGAGCGGCCGGGTGGCTCCAAACGCGCCGATGCGCAGCGTTCCTCCCTGGAAGAGCGTCCGAGCAACCAGCGGCTGCGATTCCAAGTAATACAGATTCGGCAAGTAGGCGCAAGGAGCTTCGTACGCCGCCCTTAACCATCGGCAAAATCGGCGGCTATTGCCGGCCACGTGAAAATTCCACGTGCCGCGCTCGATATCCAGGCCTTCCCGGACCAGTTTCACGCCGTTTGCATCCGCCTGCAGGAAGCCGACGTTGGAATGACAGTTCACCGCGAAACTGATATTCGGGTAGGCGGCCGCCATACGCTGCCATTCCTGCGAAGGAATCCAAGGCGCGGACGTGATGACATGGGACACCGTCGAATCCAGGCGTGTTCGCAAATCCGCCGCATTGACAATGGGCCAGACTTCCGCCGCTATGCCGCTGGCCCGCAGAGTCTTGGCGGTATTGAATGCCGAGACGCCCAGGCCGATGTGGCTGATGTTCTTGCTGGCCGCGAAATTCTTGTACGCCAGGATTATGCGCCCGAGTGAAGTATCCACGAAAAGTCCGTCCTCCGCCCATAATCGTATGCCGGAGCATGAACGCATCGAGACCTGGCGGCAGAGTAAATGGTTGAAGAATGGAGAGATTGGTTATTTTGCACCCTTGTGAACACCCGATCCGGCCGCGGTCCGCTGGCGCGCTGTCGTTGCTAGAATGGGCTAAAACATGGCTTACGACGTCTTAATTATAGGAAGCGGGCCGGGCGGGTATTCCGCGGCGGTGCGAGCCGGACAGTACGGGCTGCGAACCGCGCTCGTCGAGAAAACCCCGCGCCTGGGCGGGACCTGCCTGCTGGTCGGCTGCATCCCCACCAAGTCCCTTCTCCACACGGCCGAGCTTTGGCAGCACTTCAAGAATGGCGGCGGCGACGGCCTCCTGTGCGACAACCCGCGGCTGGATTATCCCAAGGCAATCGACCATAAGAACGACATCGTCAACAAGCACTCCAAGGGCATCGATTTCCTGATGCGCAAGAACAAGGTGGATGTCATCCGGGGTACGGCCGCCATCCAGGGCGCCGGCCGCGTCGAGGTCCGCACCGAAAAGGGCGTTCAGACCGTCGAGACGAAGAACATCATCGTCGCGACCGGCTCCGAAGCCCGCATGCTCCCCGGCATTAAGCCCGACCCCGAATACATCCTGACCAACGTCGAGATTCTCGATGTCCGCTCGGTCCCGAAGTCGCTGGTCGTCATTGGGTCGGGCGCGGTCGGCTCCGAGTTCGCCTCGATGTTCCATCGCTTCGGGGCCAAGGTGACGCTGCTCGAGATGCTGCCGCGCATCGTGCCTTTCGAAGACGAGGAAGTCTCAAAGGAGCTTGAGCGTTGCTTCAAGAAGACCGGCATCCGCGTCGAGACCGGCGCGCGGGCGGACAAGATCCAGCGCTCGAACGGCGGCGTCGAAGTGAGCGTGACGCTCTCGAGCGGCAAGCAGGAAGATATCCAGGCGGACAAGGTCCTCGTGGGCGTCGGCCGCAAGCCGGTTACGGACAATCTCGGCCTGGAGACCACGCGCGTCGAAACTGACCGCGGCTTCATCAAAGTGGACCAGTTCCAGCAGACCGCCGAGCTGGGCATCTATGCCATCGGCGATGTCGTTGCGGGCACGCCCCAGCTCGCGCACGTAGCCACCAAGGAGGGCATGGTCGCCGTGGCGCACATCGCGGGCAAACCGGCCGAGCCGATCAACCGCCGCCTGATCCCAAGCTGCACCTACACCGAACCGGGCATCGGCAGCGTAGGGCTCACCGAGGCCGAAGCCCGTGCGCGCGGCCACAAGGTCAAAATCGGAAAGTTTTCGTTCATGCCGAACAGCATGGCGTCCATCCTCGGCCAGCACAGCGGCTTCGTAAAGGTCGTCGCGGAGGAGAGCTATGGCGAGATTCTGGGCGTCCACATCATCGGCCCGCTTGCCTGGGAACTGATCCCCGAAGGCGTCACCGCGATGGCGGCGGAGGCCACCGCCGAGACCGTTATGAACATAATCCACGCCCATCCGACCCTGCACGAGGCTGTCGGTGAGGCTTTCAACAACATTTACGGGCTTGCGATTAATGCGTAAGTGCGAGTTGCACGACCTGGGACGCATTGGCTACGGCGCGGCGTTCGAGTTACAGCGCGTGCTGGTCGAGAAGCGCAAACAGGGGCAGGTTCCCGACCAGTTGCTCTTCGTCGAGCACCCGCACGTCATCACCCTGGGCCGCAACGGCAAGCTGCAGAACCTGCTGGCGAGTGAGGATGTGCTGCGCCGCTCGGGCATCTCTTTTTTCCCGGCGGACCGCGGCGGCGACATCACCTATCACGGCCCCGGCCAGCTCGTCGGCTATCCGATTTTCGACCTGCGCGAGTGGAAGCGGGATGTCGTCGCCTACGTGCGGACCGTCGAGCAGGCGCTGATCGATACGCTCGCCGAATTCGGGATTTCCAGCGAGCGGGAAGACGGCATGACCGGTGTATGGGTGGGCGGCAGGAAGATCGCCGCCATCGGCGTGCATATCAGCCGCTGGATCACTTCCCACGGCTTTGCCCTGAACGTCACCACCGACCTGCGCTATTTCCAGTACATCGTGCCGTGCGGTCTGACGAAGCCCGTCACCTCGATGGCGGATGCCGGCACAGCGCCGCCGCGCGAAGAACTGATCGCGCTCGTTGCGAAACATTTTTCGGAACTGTTCCAAGTCGAAATCGTTCGACCAGCCGTTCGAGCCGAGGAGGCCTTATGATCGACGTCGTCATGCCCCAGATGGGCGAGAGTATTGTGGAAGGAACGCTTACCAAGTGGTTGAAAAAGATCGGCGATCGTGTGGAGCGGGACGAGCCGCTGTTCGAGATCTCCACCGACAAAGTAGACACCGAAATTCCCGCGCCCATCGGAGGCACGCTCGCATCGACCCTGGTGGAGGAAGGCAAGACGGTAGCCATCAACACGGTGGTGGCCCGGATCGACGAGACGGGCGCGGCGGCAGCGCCGGCCGCAGCGAAAACCTCGGCCAGCCCGCAGCCTTTGCCCGCGCCGCCGGCGCCGGCTCCGCCGCAACCCCTGGCCGCGGCGGCACCAGTACCCGAGCCGGAGCCGCCGGCCCAGGCCGCCTCCGCCGGGGCTGCCGGACCTCTTTCGCCGCTGGTTCGCCGCATGGCGCGCGAACAAAACATCGATCTGCGCCAGGTCCGCGGAAGCGGGGCCGGCGGGCGGATCACCAAACAGGACCTCGAGAGCTACCTCGCACAGGCCAGCGCGCGGCCCGCCCAGGCGCCGCCTCCGCCGCCCAAGCCGGCCGTTCAACCGCAGCCGGCTCCGGCCGTGCCCGCGCCGCCATCCGCGCTCGAGCTGCCGCCGCTCCCCAGGGCCGAACCTGCCAAGGTTCGCGTGGAGGCCATGAGCGTCATGCGCAGCAAGATTGCCGAGCACATGGTGACCTCCAAGAACGTGTCCGCGCACGTGACCACGGTGCACAAAATCGACTTGACGCGCGTCGCGAAGATCCGTGAGCGGAACAAGGCCGAGGTGCAGGCGCGCCATGGGTTCTCGCTGACCTATCTGCCGTTCGTCACGCGCGCTGCCGCCGAGGCGCTCCGCGCTTACCCACTCGCCAACGCCTCGATCGAGGGGAGCAACATCATCTACCACAACGAGATCCACATCGGGATCGCGGTGGCTCTCGAGAACGGCTTGATCGTTCCGGTAATTCGGAACGCGGACGAGAAGAGCGTGCTCGGGTTGCAGCGCGCCATCGCCGATCTCTCCGCCCGCGCCCGGTCGCGGCAGCTCAAGCCCGATGAAGTGCAGGGCGGCACCTTCTCGATCACCAACTTCGGCAGCTTCGGCAGCCTTTTCGGCACTCCCATCATCAACCAGCCGCAGGTGGCGATTCTGGGTGTGGGTATGGTGGAGAAGACGCCGGTCGTGACCGAAGACGACGCCATTGCCATCCGTTCCATCAGCCTGGTAGGCCTGACGTTCGACCATCGGCTGATCGACGGCGCCTACGCCGATCAGTTCCTGACCAAGCTCAAGAACGTGATCGAGACGTTCTCCGAGGAGGTCCTGTAAAGGTTTGTAAAGCCTGACGGCGCGGCGTAACGTTCCGCCGCGCGGAAGCGTTTCACCAGTAATTCCCCTTTACGACATAGCGGGCGCGACTCACCCTTCACCCAACCGCGCCCGCTATAAAAACTCTTCGCTAAAGCTCAAATCTCCCAGTTGGGGATGTACCGGCCCTGGCGTTCGCCCCAGGCCCGAACCAGTTCGGAGAACGTGGTATGGTCGAGGATGCCGCAAACCGCGTCATCCACGGCCCCCCACATGCTCGTGAACGGCGTATCGGCCTTGCGCCTGCCGCCGCGCGGCCCGGACTGCGCACCCTCGACAAATCTCACCACCTCGCCCACGGTAAGGCTGTCGGCGCGGCGCGCAAGCAGGTAGCCGCCCTCGGCCCCACGCCGCGATTCGACGAACCCGCCCTGCTTGAGAGCCGCCAGAATCAACTCGAGGAATTTCTGCGGAATCTTCTGCCGCTTGGCGATGTCCGCAATTCTCACGGGTTCACCGGAGTTGTGCGCGGCGAGATCGAAAATCGCTTCGAGGGCGTATTCGCCCTTGACGGAGATGTGCATGGGACGAACCGATTCTAGATTGAGGTTAGTCGATCGATCCGGCCCCCGCAACGGGCAGTAGCCCGCGGCGGCGTACAATAGTTTCTCGAACATGACGAAAACCGCATTCCTTTTTCCCGGCCAGGGCTCTCAATTTGCGGGCATGGGCAAGAGTCTCGCCGGCCAGTTCCGGTCCGCCCGCGCGGTCTTTGAGGAGGCGGACGCCGCCCTTGGTTTTTCTCTGTCCAAGCTCTGCTTCGAGGGCCCGGACGATGCGCTCCGCATGACCGAGAACACGCAACCGGCGTTGCTCGCGGTTTCCACCGCCGCCCTCACGGTCCTGGGCGAGCACGGCTTTCAACCGGAGTATGTCGCGGGGCACAGCCTCGGCGAGTACTCGGCTCTGGTCGCCGCGGGCAGCCTGAAATTCCCGGATGCTCTGCGGCTCGTCCGTAAGCGCGGCCAGTATATGCAACAAGCCGTCCCGCCCGGCGTAGGCGCGATGGCGGCCCTGCTGAAGCTGCCCGAGGGTAAGCTCGAAGCGATCCTGGCCGAGGCAGCGCGGGGCGAAGTGGTATCCGCCGCCAACCTGAACTCCCCGAACCAGGTCGTTATCGCGGGCAACGCCGGCGCCGTCCAGCGCGCCATCGAGCTCGCCAAGGCCGCCGGTGCGCGGCGCGCCGTGCTGCTACCGGTCAGCGCACCCTTCCACTGCGCTCTGATGAAGCCCGCCCAGGACCGCCTCGCCATCGATCTCAATCACACGGTATTCGAGCCCCTTCGATGGCCGCTGATTAACAACCTGGCGGCCCGCGAGGTGCGCAATGGCGCCGATGCCCGGCAGGGACTCATCGATCAGGTTTCGAACCCCGTGCGGTGGGCGGATTCGATCCGTTGCCTCGCTTCGCTCGGCGTCGAACGGTTCATCGAAGTGGGCGCGGGAGGCGTGCTCACGGGAATGCTGCGCAGCATCGACCCCGCCCTCAAAGGAGCGAAGTTCGGCGAAGCGCCGGATCTCGCCGACCTCTAGGCGCCGCCTCCGGACCGGGCCGGTCGGACCGGCCGGGCAACAAGCGGTTACAATAATGTCTCTTATGCGTCTTCGCGTCTTGGTCCCCATCGCGGCACTGTGCTGTGTCACTGCCTGCCATAAAGCTCCCCCGGCCAATGTTGCCGCCACCGTCGACAACCGGCCTATCACCTACGACGAGATCAATCGGATCTACGAATCGCAGCTCTCCTCGAGCGCCGGCGCGAGCGAGGACCTCGTTCAGATCCAGAAGCTTGAAGTCCTGCGCACTCTGATCGAAAACGAGATCATGCTCCAGCGCGCCGAGAAGCTGGGCCTCCTGGCCACCGACTCCGAGGTCGACGCCAAGTTCTCCGAGCTGAAGGCGCCGTACACGCAAGAAGAGTTCCAGAAACAGCTCGATACGCGCAAGATTACCGTAGCCGACCTGAAGAAGCAGTTGCGCCGCGACCTCAGCGTCCAGAAGCTGGTCAACAAAGAGATCACTTCGAAAATCAGCATCACCGAAAAAGAAATCGCTGGTTTCTACGCCGCTAATAAAGCCAGCTTCAATCGCGCCGAACCCGCAATTCACATGGCGCAGATCGTCGTCACGGCGTCGCCCGACCCGGCCGTGCGCAATCTCAAGAACGACAAGGCGCAAAACGACGATCAGGCGCGCAAGAAGATCCAAAGTCTCGAAGCCCGCCTCCGGCAGGGCGAGGATTTCGCCATGCTGGCCGAGAACTACTCCGAGGATGCCCAGTCGGCCCCCAATGGCGGCGATCTCGGTTTCGTTCCCGTTTCGGCGTTCGACGGATCGAGCCCGGACGTCCGGAAACTCATCGCGTCGATGCAGCCCGGGCAGATTTCGCCCATCATCCCCAGCCAACAGGCTTACCGCATCCTCAAGGTGTTTTCGAGGGAACCCGCGGGCCAGCGCGAGCTCAACGATCCGCGCGTACAGCAGACCATTCGGGAAGGCTTACTCAGCCGCAAGGATCAACTGCTGCGGAACGCCTACTACGAAGTGGCGCGAAACGAGTCCACGGTGGTCAATTACTTCGCGCGGAGCATTCTGGAGACCAAAGCAAAGTAGGCCGCTGTTCGCTCACTCTGGAACCGCTTGCCGGGCCGCGACCGCGGGCCGCGATCCTACTTGGCCGCGGGCTTCCGGACTGCGTCGAAGTACTGCTGCACATAGCGCTGGTAGGCCAGCGGAATTTCGTCACGGTGGATCTCGCCGCCTGAATCGGTGTGCTTGGCCGGCTGTTGGGAGTAAGCTGTGCGCAGCTCCTGCTTGCCCGAGGCGACTTCGACCATGACCTCTCCGGTGAGGTTCTGCGAGCGCTTACCGATGATTTCACTGATCTTGCCCATAGCCGCAAGCTGCTCGGCGTCGCGGATCGCCTTGCTGCCGTCACCCCTGCCGATGCCGCTCTGCCCCTGCTTCGCGGCCTGCTCGGCGTTCTGTCCGCCTTGCTTGCCGGGCCCGCTCTCGGCCTTCTCGGCGCCCTCTCCCTGCTCGTCGCCTTGGGCGTCCCCATTAGGAGAGCCCTCCGCCCGGCGTCCGGCCCGGTCCGAACCCTTCTGTCCGCGCTCGCGCCGCGCCCGGCCCGGATCGCGCTCGGCCGGGATCGACGCCGTCTGTTGGGAATCGCCCTGCTTCGGTTGCGAGCGCAGCCGCAACAGCAGATTGGCCATCGCGTCCCGGAACCTGTCGAGCAATCCATTGCTCTCATGTTGCGAACTGGCCGCCTGCTGACTCGCCGAAGAACGGCCCGAAGCGTCGCCTCGTGAGCCGGCCTGGTCCGAGGCGTCCTGCTCCCGCTCGGAAGCTCCGGGGGAGCCCTCGCTCGCCCCTTCGCCCTGTTCAGCGCCCGCTTGCCGCCGCTTCACCGGCTCCACGGAAGCCGAAGCGCGCTGCTTCGAGGAATCCGCCGCGGATCTCCTGGCTGCGTCGGATTCGGGCGACTCAGCCGAAAGCCCCGGGGTGCTTCCCTCGGCCCCGGCATTCCGGTAAGCATCCTCGCTCAAAGGCAGCCCGAATTGCTTCAGCTTGTCGTCGGCGTGGCGAACCTCGCGCTTCTTTTTCTGCGCTGTCTGCGGCTCGGAGAAAAAGTGGAACGCGTCAAAGACGAGCGTGGCGAGCGGCGGCCGCAGATCGAGCCTGCGCGAGATGCCATAGCGCAAGGCGAAGAGGCTGGATGCGATCACGCCCAGAATCGCCACGGCGTAAAGAGATTTCGGGAACGCAAACGGCACGGCGCAAGCCACATCCACTCCCGCCGCGATCCGTTCGGCTTCGGCAAGCTGGGCCTCCCGGATCTCCCGAGGAGCTCGCCGGTCCGCCGCCAGGCGCTTATAGAAGAAGGCCGTCGAAAGAGAATCGTGCAGATCCAGGCGGAGGTCGATTTTCTGCGCGACGCGGTATCGGGAAGGAATTTGGCGCGGCAACCGGCGGAACCCCGCCAGCACGCCGGAGGCAACCAGGGCTGCCAGCCAGCGCCAGTCGAGAACCTGCGTCCCCACGAGCAACAGCAGGATCATCCCGGCCATCGCCACGGACACAGCCCGAGCGCCGTACTGAAGAAGCAGGTTCCGAAGCCAGCGGCGGCGGGCCCGCTGAATCAGACCGTCAAGAGCGCCTGTTCCCGCCAAAGGTCACCATACCTTCCCAGAAGCCCGCTACCCCCCACTGCTAGCCTCATTATCGCGCAAGCCTCCGCCTCGCTTTGCTTTAGTAGACGCACGCGGCCGGCCTCAGGCTGGAAAATTTACACCGGGGACGGGGTGGAGAGTGTGGCCGCCGGGCGCTACCCTATCGCGCGTACTCGACTTCGAATACTCCGGACAGGCAGCGCGCCAGCGCATCGGCAGTCAGCGGCCTGCCGACGATGGTTGGCTGGCCTGCCAGCATTCCGTAGTACAACACATCGTTTGCGTCCGCCGGTGCGATGAACAAAACCGCCAGGTCCGGCCGGATGGCCGCCGCGCTCCCGGCCAGTTCGCGTCCGCCGATATCCGGGAGGAAGATGCTCGCGAGGATAAGGTCGATCGCACCGGCGTGCTCGCGGCAGATTTCGAGAGCTCGCCGGCCGATGTCCGCTTCAAGAACCGTATGCCCCAACCCTTCGAGCAGGCCTCGGATGACTTTGCGCCCCATGGTATCGGGATCAACCAACAACACGGTCTTGCTGCCCATGGAGGCGACCGAAGCAGGCTCCGGCGCGTCGAAGAGGCCACGCGCAGAACGCTCGATTGCCTCAAGCTCACCGGCCAATTCCGCAACCAGACTGGCCGACTCGAGAATCTGCTCCGGATTCTGTCCCGAGCCGACCGCGCGAGCCACACGGCCCGCCATCCGCTCAAGTCTTTCCATGGGTGATCCTCCTGGACGACCGGCGGCGGGAACCAGGGTCCACCGGAAAAGTAACTACGGGGAAGGCCCAGATACCTCCACCACTGCTGCTACGTCAGAGTCTAAACCCAATTGAAACCTCCGGAACGGATTTTTTCTATGGCAGGATTAAACTTTTCCGGGGTCCGCCTCCGGATATCAGGCCGCCCGCTCCCAACTTGCTGAAAGGGTTCGGTTTCGTTAGGATGAAATTCCGGCACGCCTTCGAGCCTTCGAGTCGCGCCGTTACTTTCTTCCATGTTCAGATTCGAAACAGCGGGGGAGTCACACGGCGAATACCTCGTCGCTACGGTGACCGGGCTCCCTGCCGGCGTGCCCGTCTCGGTTGAGGCCGTTAACCGGGACCTCCGCCGCAGGCAGCAAGGCTACGGCCGCGGCGGGCGCATGAAGATCGAGAGCGATCATGCCGAAATCGTCTCCGGCGTCCGGCATTCCGAGACTATCGGCTCCCCGATCGCGATCCTCATCCGCAATCGCGACTGGCAGAATTGGACCGAAATACTGCCCGTTGAAGATACGGAAGGCGCCGGGGAAAAGAAGAAGCCGCTCACGCGGCCCCGTCCCGGGCATGCGGACCTGGCGGGCGCGCTCAAATACAATTTCCACGACGCGCGTTACATTCTGGAACGCGCCAGCGCCCGGGAAACCACCGCCCGCGTCGCCGCCGGCGCGTTGGCGAAGGCGTTCCTCGAACAATTCGGAATCCGGATTCTGAGCCATGTCACTGCGATCGGCGGCGTCCTCCTGGGCCGCCCCGCGGCCTGGGACGAGCTCGTCGCGCTGAACGATCGGGACGACATCCTTCTCGGCTGCGTGGATGCGGAAATCGAGCAGAAAATGAAGGCGGCCGTGGACGAGGCCTACCGGACCGGCGACACCGTCGGCGGAGTTTTCGAGGTGGTGGCGCACAACGTGCCGCCCGGTCTAGGCTCGCACATAGCGTGGGATTCGCGGCTCGACGGCCGCCTGGCCCAGGCGATCGTCTCCATTCAGGCCGTGAAGGGTGTGGAAATTGGCGCTGCGATCGAGGCCGCGGCGGGCTTCGGCTCGCAAGTGCAGGATACGATCGGCTACGACCGTGAGGCGCGGCGCTTCACTCGCGGCTCCAACCGCGCCGGCGGTCTCGAAGGCGGCATCACCAATGGCGAAGACGTCGTCGTCCGCGGTCTGCTGAAACCCATCTCGACGCTGCGGCGGCCGCTCGAATCGGTCGATTTCGTCACCCGGGAACAGGCGCTGGCTTCGTACGAGCGCAGCGACGTGTGCGTGGTCCGCGCCGCCGGCGTCATCGGCGAGGCGATGACCGCGCTCGTCGTCGCCCAGGCCTGCCTCGAGAAGTTCGGCGGCGATTCCCTGGGCGAAGCGCGGCGAAACCTGGAAGCATATCTCCGGCAGGTGAGGGACTTTTAGCGCATGATCTACCCGATCGTGAAATACGGCGATCCCGTTCTGGAGCGGCCCACCGAGATCGTCACGGACTTCGATACTCCGGAGTTGGAGAAGTTTCTCGAAGACATGTTCGAGTCGATGTACGCCGCCAAAGGCGTCGGCCTGGCTGCCCCGCAGATCGGCTTTTCGCGCCGGATCGCCGTGATCGATACATCCGCCGGCGAGGATCCGTCACAGAAGCTGGTCCTGATCAATCCGGAGATCGTCAAAACCGGCGGCTCGCAAGTTTCCGAGGAGGGCTGCCTGAGCATTCCCGGATTTCGCGAGCAGGTGAAGCGCGGCAAATCCGTGACCGTGCGGGCGCAGAAGGCCAACGGCGAGGTTTTCGAGATGGCCGGGGAAGACCTCCTGGCTCGCGCTTTCCTCCACGAGACCGATCATCTCAACGGAAGGTTATATATCACCCACATCAGCGCGCTGAAGCGCGATCTGATCCGCCGGAAGATCAGGAAACTCGCCAAGGCCGGCGACTGGGTCTGAGACCGCCGTGCGACTCGTTTTCCTCGGCACTCCCGAGTTCGCAGTCCCCACGCTGGAGCGCATCGTGGAAGCCGGGCACGAAGTCGCCGCTGTCCTGACGCAGCCCGATCGCCCCAAGGGCCGCGCGCAACAATTGGCGGCTCCGCCCGTCAAGCAAGCCGCCTTGCGGCTCGGCCTCGCGGTTCACCAACTCGAGCGGATCCGCACGCCGGAGGCGGTCGATTTTCTCCGCGGTCTCCATGCGGATGCGATGATCGTGGTTGGGTACGGCAAGATCATTCCCCAGGCGATTCTGGAGATTCCGCGGCATGGCATTGTCAACGTCCACGCCTCGCTGCTGCCGAAATATCGCGGCGCGGCGCCGATTCAGTGGGCCATCGCGAGCGGCGAAGCGCAGACAGGCGTGACTACGATGCGAATCGATGCGGGCCTCGACACCGGCGATATTCTGCTCCAGCGGGAAACGCCGATCGGCCCCGAGGAGACCGCCATCGAGCTGGGCGCAAGGTTGGCCCGAACCGGCGCCGATCTCCTCGTCGAGACGCTCGCGGGCCTGCGCGACGGCACGGTTGCCTCGCGTCCGCAGGATTCTTCCCAGGCAAGCCTGGCCCCGATCCTCAAGAAGGAAGACGGCCGGATCGACTGGACGCGGCCGGCTTCCCAGATTCACAATCGGGTGCGCGGATTTCTTCCCTGGCCGGGATGCCAAACCCGACTCCGCGGCAAGACGCTTGAAATCTGGAAATCCCGCATCGCGGAACCTGGCGCGGGGCCGCCCGGCTCCGCACGCGCGCGCCACGGACGGTTTTTGGTATCGTGCGGCGAGAATACAACGCTCGAGATTTTGGAGCTGCAACTCGAGGGCAAGAGAAGAATGTGCGCTGCCCCGTTTCTGAACGGGTTCCAATTAGTGGACAATGAACTGCTGGGAGAGATGAGCGAGTGAAGCTTCCCGCCGGGTATCGGTACGCATCCAGTTACGCAGGCATTCGGAAGGATCAGAGGGACGATCTGACCCTGATTCTGTCCGAGCGGCCCGCCTCCGCGGCCGCGGTGTTCACACGAAACCGTGTACAGGCGGCGCCGGTGCGGCTATCGCGCGCGCACCTCCGCGCCTCGCACGGCCTCGTGCGAGCGATCCTCGCGAACGCAGGCAATGCGAACTGCGCGACGCGGACCGGCGATCGCGTGGCGCTGGCCACCTGCCGCGCGGTGGCGAAATTGATCCAGGCGCCGGTCGAGCAAGTGCTGCCGGCCTCGACCGGTGTGATCGGTGTCGAGCTCGACCCGAAGTTGATCACCGGCGCGCTCCCACGGCTCCTCGACCGCCTCTCGGAGGACGGCTTCCCCGACGCCGCCCGCGCCATCATGACCACCGACCAGGTTCCGAAGATGGCCTTCGGCGAGGCCCCTCTGCGCGCGGGCACGATCCACATTGCCGGCATGACCAAGGGCTCGGGCATGATCCAGCCGCGGATGGCGACCACGCTCGGTTTCGTGATGACGGATGCCGCGATCTCCCCGCGCCTCTTGCGCCCAATGCTGGCCAAAGCCGTGGAGCGAAGCTATCACCGGGTCTCCGTGGATGGCGACACTTCGACCAACGACACGCTCCTGCTGCTGGCCAACGGCGCTTCCGGCATCCAGCCGGACAATAAGGAGCGGCTGGTTTTTGAAGAGGTCCTCTGCTGGGTGATGGAGGATCTGGCGGAGAAAATCGCCCGTGACGGCGAGGGCGCGAGGAAGCTGATCACCATCCATGTCCTCGGCGCGCGCGATGAGGGCGAGGCCGCCGCGATTGCGCGGTCCATCGCCAATTCGCCCCTGGTGAAGACCGCGGTGGCCGGCTGCGATCCCAACTGGGGCCGTATTATTTCGGCCGCGGGCAATTCGGGCATCCTGTTCGATCCCCACAAAGTCGATATCTTCCTCCAGCGCGTGCGCGTGTGCCGCAACGGCGTGGCTGCAAAGTTCTCCGAGCGCGAGCTCAAGCAGAAGATGGAATGCCATGAGTGCCTCATCCGTTTCGTCATCCGGGGCAAGGGCGCGGGCGAAACGCGCTTCTGGGGCTGCGATCTCACGGAGGATTACGTCAAGATTAACGCCAGCTACCGGACCTAGTGCGGTGCGGACGCAAAATGATGTTTGTGTGGGGCGGTCCCCCTGGACCGCGCGGGATCCCCTGATCCCGCTCAAGGCCGGCCAGGGGGCCGGCCGCGGACGAGGGCGTCCGCCCCACTGGGTCTCTGTTTTCGCGCCGGCGCTGGTGTTCCCCGCGCTTCTGCTCGCGACCCTCGCGCGTGCGGAAGAGAATCCGCCGGTCAACGACCTGTTCGCGGAAATCGCGAGCGATCTCAGCCAATCCGACGCCTCCGCCTTCATGTCGCACTTCGACCCGAAGATGTCCGGCTACGACCGGCTGTACGAATTCGTCCGCGCCCTTTCCGGCCAGGACGCAGTCAGCTCCGGGATCGACATCCTGAAGGACACGGGCGACGATCGCGAGCGAGCCGTGGAACTCGACTGGACTCTGGAGATCTCGGTGGGCAAGGAGATGGACTCCGCCGTCGAGCGCCGGCAAGAAAAGGTGCACTGCAAATTGGAGCGGCGGAAGAAACGCTGGGTCGTAACCGCCCTCGAACCGATCACCTTCTTCGCCCCGCCGAGGTAGGCGGCTCGAGGCCCGGTTGCTTGGTCTCCTCATGCCGTATCCTGGGCAGCCCCCTGGCAAATGGCAACCATTCGGTTACTATTTTAGTAACCGAATGGTTACCGTTAGGCGCGAGCTGCGTGATGCGGTATCCCGGGCGATTGCCGACCCGAACAGCCGGGAGATTCTGGGCCTGCTGCGCGGCGGCGAGCGGACCGTTGGCGGGATCGCTCGGAACTTTCGTACGAGTCGTCCAGCAATCTCGAAACACCTTCGTTGGCTGCGCTCCGCGGGTTTAGTCGCTACGCGTAAGGACGGCACTGCCCGCATTTGTGATTTGAACGCCAAACCGTTGCGTGCGATTAACGATTGGCTCCGGAACTACGAAGCGTTCTGGGGCGAACGCTTGCGCAATCTCAAGAGTTACGTTGAGGAGGATGGATGAATCCGACAACTGCAAGCGACACGATCGTCGAGGAGATCGCGATCAAGGCTCCGGCAGAACGGATCTTTGAAGCGCTGACCAATCCCGATGAACTCGTGAGGTGGTGGGGCGCCGAGGGGCGATTCCAGACAACCCACGCGGAGTCTGACCTGCGCCCCGGCGGCAGGTGGAGGATGCGCGGCGCCGGCATGGGCGGCAAGCCCTTCACTGTGGCCGGAGAGTACCGCACGATCGAGCGTCCGCGCTTGCTCGTCTTCACCTGGCTTCCCGACTGGCAGGAGAATGCCACGGAGACCCTTGTTCGCTGGGATCTGGAAGAGAAGGGCGGCGTCACGACGGTCCGCCTGACGCACTCTGGCCTCACGAGCGAGAGTTCCCGCACCAGCCATCGAGGCTGGCCTCAAATCCTGGCCTGGCTCCAAACATACGTCCAGGAAAAGGAAGACCGGGGCTGAAGCACCGCGGGGGCAAACCCGCCCTCCGAGCGGCGGCGGCGCTCGTCAGGGCGCCCGGCGCGCCTTGCCGAGCAGGTCGTCGGCCAACTGCGCGAAATTGCCGGGCGTGATGTACTGGAACCGCATTTCGAGGCGCGTGAACGTCCGCAGTTGCCGGCGCATCTCATCATCCGGGAGCTCCGGTCCGGCGATATATATCCGGCCTTCGGCAATCCGAAACGGCAGGACGCTCCATTTCCGCGAGAAAGCGCCGGGCAGCGCGCGCGCAACCCATACCGGGATGCGCCCGCTCTCCAGCGGTTCGAACGCCACGTTCTGCTGCATGCCGAGACCCTGGTACAGATGTGTCTCCCGGAGGCAACCCGCGCCTACAAGGTGCTCGCCGATTCGCGTCCCTGCCGGCTGCGAGTCGAGCGCCCATTGCAGCTCGGCATTGGAAACGAACCCGGCGCGAACCAGAATTTCCCCGAGCGGCCGCTTGTGGACCCTGAGGGCGGCCTGCGACGGATATACGTGGTCGGTCTTCAGCCACGCCAGCGGGCGCGCGCGGAGGCGCGCGAGCGCGTACCGGCGGAGCGCCTCGAACGTCGCGAAGAAATTGATCCAATTCGCCCAGATCGTCCGCACCGGCGCCAGCGCCGCAAACGCCCAACCGTAGATCCGCCCCGCACACGCACACCGCACCGCCGCGCGATGGACCTGCAGGGCCAAGGTCGCCGAGAACAGCAGCCGCATCCAGGGGCCCTGGGCGATCGTCCCGATGCCCCAGCCCGCGCCTGCCGCGCGGCTCCACAGCCAGGTCGTCGCGCCGTAGGCGAGGATCAGGTTCGCCAGCGCGCTGGCCGGATTGCCCAGCAGGCCCTTGCGGTCCCGCCACAGCCAGTACGCCTGGCTCCCGCCGCCGCTCCAGCCGTGGCGCGCCCACGCCTGGAGAGCATTCCCCATCACCCAGCGCGTGCGCTGCTTCAGCGCATGGCGGAACCGCTGGGGGAACAGTTCGCGGGTCGCCACCGGCCGGCCGCCCAGGAACCGGATCGGAACGAACATCTGCGGGCAGCCAAGCTCGTGCAGGCGGATCCCGTTCTCGTAGTCCTCCGTCAGGGATGCAGGATCAAAAATGCGGTTCTCGTCCGCCTCGGCCAGCAGTTCCAGTGCCTCCCGCGTGTATCCCGTGCCGACTCCGTTCGACGGGATGAACGCTCCGAGCAATCCGCGCGCGGGCATATCCTTCGTCTGAAACTCGGCGAATTCGTCGCAATACACGCCGTGAGTGAACCGGTGGAGCGGAGTCCTCAGCGGCAGCACGGGAATCTGAACCATGCCGTACCGTCCGGAGTAGTGATTGATCCAGCGAAGCTCCTCGGGATGGATGAGGTCCTCGGCATCGTGGACGGCGACGACCTGGAAGCGCGTCGCGTGCTCCTGCTCGTAGAGCAGCATCCGCTGATAGATCCAGTTGAGACAATCGGCCTTGGAGGTGGGACCATCGTGCGGGCAGACCGCGAGGTGGACGTTCGGGAAACGCGCCTCCAGCTCGCGCAGCGCGTCCAGGGTCGGTTCGTCGTTCGGATATCCGCCGGCAAAGACCGCGTACTTTTCGTACCGGATGGCCGCGAGGTTGTGTTCCAGCATGGGGCCAATCACCCGATGCTCGTGCCACAGCGGGATGAGAATGGCGAGCTGCTTCTCCGGCTCCCCCTCGGGCGGCGGAGCGACGGGCGTCTCGCGGCCCCGGCGGCGGATCCAATTTGTGAAGCACAGCAGATCCAGGAACAAATCGTCGAGACTGCTGATCAGAATCCACACTGCCAACGCAGGCAGGCACAAAGCGATCACGCGGTCGATCGGGCACACGCCGGGCGCAAATCTCCTTCGAGGAGATAGTGTCCCGGCGGGTGGAAAAATCGCGGAAAGTCTGAGCCTACGCCCCCTCGGCCGGCTCAAGCGGGGTGACCGGGTCCAGCAGAAGCCAGCAAACCACCCCGGCCAGGTAGATGGCCGCCATCACGTAGATCGGTACGAGCCAGTTGTTGTTGGTCGCGTTCAGAATGTATCCCACCACCACCGGAGCGGCGCCGCCCGCCAGGTTTCCCATCATGTTCATCGAGCCGGAGAGCGTCCCTGCGTATTTGCCTCCGATATCCATGCAGGCGCCCCACGCGCTCGGCAACACCAGATCGTTCGACAGGCTGGCAAGTCCCATGACCACCATCGACCAGAGCGGCTCCCGGATAGCGGTATGGAGGAACAGCAGCGCTGCCGCTCCCAGGCAACCCACGGATGCGATCGTTCGCCGGCCCCTGGCCACGTTGCCCGCCACGCGCGCAACCCGCACCGCGATCAGACCGGCCAGCATGCATCCGGCGCCGCCGAACAGAAGCGGGAAAACCGCGAGGCGCGCGGCATAGGCTTCGTCGACCCCGCGGTACTCGCGAAGGTAGGTCGGCAGCCACGTGACGTAAAACCAGTACGTGTAGCACAGACAAAAATACTGGACCCAGAGCAGCCACACGGAGGGGCGTGAGAGCAGCTTCCTCCAGGGGACGTTCCCGTGGCCCGATGCGAGCTTGCCGGCCCCTTCGAGCAGGGCCAGCTCCCCCGCGTTGACGCTCGGATGGTCGCCCGGGTTGTCGCGGAACCAGCGGTAAAAGAACACCGCCCAGATCACGCCGAGGCCACCGAAGATCTGGAACGTGCGGCGCCAATTCATGTAATGGAGCATCCAGACCACCAGCATCGGCGTGAATGCGCCGCCCCAGCGAGCGCTCATCCACATAATGCCCTGCGCCCGGACGCGCTCGCGCCGGGGCAGCCAGGTGGTGAACACCTTAGTCAGATTCGGAAAGCAGCCCCCCTCGCCCATGCCGAACAAGAAGTTGGTGGCCAGCAGGGAGGTGAGGCTCCACATCCAGCCCATCGCGGCCGTCGAGATGCTCCACCAGGTCACGATCCGCAGGAGCACCCTGCGGGGGCCGAGCCAGTCGCCCATCCATCCGCCCGGAATCTCGAACAGCGCGTAGGCCCATGCAAACGCGGCGAAGACGTAGCCCATCTGCACTCGCGAGAGGCCGAGATCCCGCCGGATATAGGGCGCGGCTTGTGAAATACAGACCCGGTCGATGTAGGTGATAATCGCCAGCGTAACGGCGAAGACGATGACCAGGTGGCGGGCTCGGGACGGCTTCGGCGGCTCGGCCGCCCTCATTGCAGTCTTCCGGTGGACTCGTCGATCCAGTTCAGGTATTCCTCAAACCCGGCCGCCACCTGGATGGCCAGGATCTCCGGCAACTCGTAGGAATGGAGCCTGCGGACCTCGGCCTGGAGGCGCTCGAACAATTCCCGTGTGGTTTTGACGATCAGGAGCCATTCCTGGGCGTCCTCGATGGCGCCTTGCCAGCGGTAGATGCTGCGCACGCCGGGTACTATGCTCGCGCACGCAGCCAGGCGGTTCTCTACCAGGGCGCGCGCGACGATTTCCGCTTCTTCCGCCGATCCGCAGGCGGCCAGTACGATGATTTTGTCTGTCATATGCAAAAAGGAGTGGCGGTTTCCGTCAAACAGGATTATAAACAAATGTGGGGATGAAACCAGCGGTATTTCGAATCGGCCGCGTCGCCGCCTTCCTCGCCATGGCGGTATTGCTGTTTTTCGGCCTCCGCGTACCGCAAGCGATTGCGGTCTTGAAGGAGAAGCACCAGACGATCCGGCAAATCCAAAAGGAAAATGCCGATCTGGAGAAGGAGCTTGCCGGGAAGCGCGAACACGCCCGCAAGCTGCGAGACAGCCGCGCCGCGCAGGAGTTCGAGATCCGCCGCATGCTCGGCTACCAGCGCCAAGGCGAGACGTCGATCTACGTCCCCGGCCAGCAGAAGTAGGTCGAATCCTGGCTGGGCCTACTTCAGCACCAGCCGCCCGAACGACTCCGGAACGTGGAACGTTTCCTCCCGGGTCGGCTGCCAGGCGATAAACTTCCGATTCGACGGCGGCCCCTGGCAGCGGTAGAGATTGATTCGCATCCCGGCGTTTTTCGCCGGCGCCGCCAGGCCGATCGACACCATTGGGATCTGCATCTCGCAATACCAGATCTTTCTCTCCTGATCGATGCGCGCCTTCACCTGGAAGCCGGAGTTCCATTTCCAGTCGTTGGTCGGCGGAAATTTGTCGCGGAAGATATCCAGGTCCACCCATTCGCCCTGCGGCGACGCCTCGAATTCCTTGTAGCGGCGGATGTCCTTGAAGTCCGTGCCGATGAAAGCCTCGGCCACGTCGTATTCCCACAGCTTATTGGTTTCGGCCGTTTGCGTCGGGTTGGGGTGAAGGTAGAGTTCCTCGTACGGGCAGACGAAGAGCAGGTAGAGGTTCTTCGCGGTCCAGCGCGAGCGAATCTCGGTGCGGTGTCCGGGCGTCGGTTTGCCCATCTGATCGTTCTCGGCAATCACGCCTTGGATGCCCTTCCACTGCCGGGCGTTCGGATCGGCGGTGAGCGGAAAATCCGCTTTCGCATAGTAGCTCAACATACGTCCGGCGCCGTCCGCGAGTGCGACGGAGGCGACAGCGAGCAGAATAGCCAGAGTCCTCATCACCATTAGAATGTACCGCAGTCAAGCGATTCACGTTGAAACGTCTCCTCCGGCGGGGACGTACAATGTAAGTAGGTGGCGCACGTTGGAGCTTGGTGTGGGAGGTTGAGCCGACCGTGCGCCGTGACCAGCACATTTTGCCAAAAATGGAGGAGGTTTCGAAGTGAGACGAATTTGCCGTTACCTGCCACTGGTGTCTTTGCTGTGCGTCCCTCTTGCCAGCGCACAGAGCTCAATCGATGTCAATATCGGTTTCGGGTCCGCCCGCGACGGTGCAACTGGGGCCGGCATCGACAACCTCTCGTCACCAAACGCGTTTGGCGCCTGCTCTCTGTCGGTAGGAGACCCGTATTGCCAGGCGACACCCAGCATGGGCAATCTGTTTATGGGCTTGGGAGCGGACTTGATGCTCGGGAAGCGCTACGGCTTTGGATTCGAGGCCAACTTCCAACCGGCCAAGCAAGACTATGGCCCCTTGCAGTACCGGGAGACCTTCTATGACTTCAACGGCATCTACACGCCAGTGAATGAGAAGCGTGTCATGTTGAAGCTGGAGGGTGGCATTGGAGGAGCCAGAACAGGTTTTTCCATCAATGAAAACGAATGCGTAGGGACCGCGGTTTGTAGTAACTATGCCGAACCCGTCGGCACTGCAAACCATTTCCAGATCCACGCGGGAGTGGGCGTGGAGCTTTTCCTGACGGACCACTGGTTCGTCCGTCCACAGTACGACTTCCGCTACGTCCCCGGTCTCACCGACCAGTTCAGCAGCACCGCGGTGAGCGAGGGAACCATCTGGTTAGGCTATAACTTCGGCAGCCGTCTGTAAACCGGCATCCCGTGGCGCACTCCCGGCGCACGTGTCCGCACCCCCGCGGACACGTGCGGTGCGGCTGTGCGTCGCGCACGCGCGGGCGGCGGTTCCGCAGGCCTTGGGTTCTCACAGGGTGCGCAGCCACACCTCGACGCGCCGGTTCTTCTGCCGCCCCTCCTCAGTCCCATTCGACGCAACCGGATTGGCGGCTCCGAAACCGGACACATTGACCGGAACGATGCCCCTGCGCCGGAACTCGTCCGCCACCACGTTGGCCCTGTTCAGGGAGAGCGCCCGGTTGGTATCGCTTGTCCCGACCGAGTCTGCAAACCCGCACAGCACGATCCCGCCGCGCGTCCGGCCTGGGCTCGAGAGGAAGCCGGCTACGCGATCCAGGTCCACCAGCGCCCGGTTGTCCAGCTCGCTGGCTCCCGTCCGGAAGCGGAAGTTAAGGGACAGCCGCTGTGCGCCCGCGATCGTACGCCTGTATTCGGGCGTGGAGTTCGCCGAGGCCGCGGCGGATTCCGCCTTCACGTTCAGCTCCACAAAACCGTTCTGCGCCACGATGTCCTGACCGTCGCTCCCCAGCGCGAACTCCACGAACGTGCGCGCCAGAGGGCTCGGCAAGGCCGCCGTGTAGAAAAATAGCCGCCGCGACAACAGATAATCTTCGGTGGCCACGGTCTGGCGGTTGGGCATGAGAGGAGCGGTTCCCGTCTCCCAAACCGCCACCGCCTTGGCGCTTCGTATGTAGGGCAGGCCGATGAAGCCGATCGCGTTGGGGTCGCCGGCGACGCGGTCGGAGAGCTCCCGGCTGTCCTCGATGCGCACGGCGCTGGCCACCAGTTGACGCTTGCCCAGAAGCAGGGACTTGAAGGTGTCGTAGGTGCCCGACTTATCGTCCCGCGCCAACACGTTGATCGCCCCGGAGGCGCCCCCCGCATCCTTCCAATCCGTGATCTCGCCGGTGAAGATCTTCGCGATCTGGTCCGTGCTCAGCGCCACCACGGCGTTACTCTTGTTCACAACGACAGCCACCCCGTCCAGTCCCATCACGTGCTCGCATGCCGGCGACGTCATGTCTCCTAGTTTGGCGAGCGCCGCAGCCTCCTCGGGTTTGACCCGCCGCGAGGCGTTGCCGATGTCGCACTTCCCCGCGGCCAGATCCTGAAACGCGGTGGCCGAGCCGTGGGCTTGAATCTCAATTGCCTTCGGACGCGCATCTCCGGGCAAGGTCCCCAGCACGTTGTATTCGTCGGGGCGCGGCCCTGCCACAGTCCTTACCGCCTGGGCGCCTTGCCGAATAAGGAACGCCTCCGCCAGCGCGCCGGCCAGTTGTGCGCCAATCGTGTTGGAACCGTGCATACTCAGAATCGTTTCGGGCTGGACGGCCGCTCCCGCGTTGTTTCCTTTCCCTGTGCCCTGAGAGGAGCGGCGCCACAGCGCCACGCCCCCACCAATAAGCAGCAGGATCAGTATCGCGTACACCAGGAAGTTGGCCGGACGGCCTTGGGGCTCTTTCTCTTGTGGCATACAGACTTGTTTAGCAGCCAACTGTTGCAGGGTTGTTGCGGCAACGTGAATTATAGACCCGATTCTATATTTCTTTGCGGTTCATCAGCCGGCGCTGGCTTAACCCACACATAATGCAGAGGTCATGTTTCTGTAACCTGCCTCTGCAAGAATGAAGCCGCGCTTACTGCGAGCCTGTTGAGACGCCGGTACCCGTCGCGAGCATGTCATCCCGCTCCCAAGCCAGGGATGAAGCACAGTTTGTTCGTGAGCTTGAGAAGGAATGAAGGCATGACTCCCTCCTGTGAAGACCTGGAGGTTGGTATTGAGACTCCGGCGGCGGCCGCACCCGCTCCGCGGTATCGCTATCGCTGGGCGCTCGCCGTCCTGCTCACCGCCGTCTGTCTGGCCGCTGGTTTTTTCCTTAGCGGCGTTGTGGCGGCGCCAGCCCGTATCGATCCGCTGCCCTTCGAATTCGAGGCCATGCAGTATCAGGACCACATGATCCTGACCTGGAACCCCTCGGCCAGGGCCATTCGCGATGCAACCAAGGCCACTCTGGCCATTCAGGACGGCCCCGAGAGCGAAAACGTCGAGCTGAACCTCGCGGTGCTGCGGCTTGGAGGCCTCGCGTATTACCCTGTTTTCCAGAACGTAAGCTTCCGCCTGAGCCTCGCCAATCCATCGCGCCGAACGGCGAGCGAGCAAGTTCGCCTGAGTCTTCGCCCCTGACCGGCGCGGTCAACACCGGTGAGAGGGCGCGTAAGGCAGCGCGATAGGAAAGCCAAAAACCACAGTCCTCCGCGCGGATTCAATGCGGTGCGGTTGGCTACCGCCGGACCGCCCAGGGGTATTCGTTCCCCACTGTGGCGCTCGTGCCGCCGGTGAGGCCGCCGCGGTCGGGCAGAGGCACGAAGTCGCGCTGGGGGCTCCCGAGATAGACCTGGCGGGGCCGCGCGATCTTCTGTTCCTTGTCCTCCAGCATCTCCTGCCACTGCGCCAGCCAGCCGGCCGTGCGCGCGATACCGAACAGAACCGTGAACATCTCGGGACGGAACCCCATCGCCTGGTAGATGATCCCCGAGTAGAAATCCACGTTGGGATACAGCTTCCTCTTCACGAAGTAGTCGTCTTCCAGGGCGATGCGCTCGAGCTCGGTGGCGATATCGAGCTTCGGGTTGCGGCCCGTGACCTCGAACACCTCGTTGGCGATCTGCCGGATAATGCGGGCTCGCGGATCGTAATTCTTGTAGACCCGGTGGCCGAAGCCCATCAGCCTGCATTCGCCGGCTTTGACACGTTTGATGTAATCGGGGATGTGCTGCTTGCCGCCGATCACGGCCAGCATTCGGAGCACTTCTTCGTTTGCGCCGCCGTGCAGCGGGCCGGAGAGCGCCGCCGCCGCCGCGGCCGTCGTCAGGTAGGGGTCCGCCTGAGAACTCCCCACACTGCGCATGACCGCGGCCGAACAGTTCTGCTCGTGATCGGCGTGCAGGATGTACAGCACTTCGAGCGCGCGGGTCAACACCGGGTTCGGACGGAACTTCGACTCGCTCTTCTTCCAGAGCATGCTCTGGAAGTTCTCGGTGTAACTCAGGTCGGGGTCCGGGTAGACGAACGCGTAACCCTGGTACAGGCGGTAGACGTAGGCCGCGATAATCGGTATCTTCGCCAGCAGACGCCGGATCTGCCGTTCGCGTATCGCCGGATCGTGGATCTGACTGGATTCAGGATACACCGTCGAGAGGGCGGCAATCGCGCTGACCAGCATCCCCATCGGATGCGCGTCATACCGGAAACCCTCCATCATCCGCTTGATGTTCTCGCGCAAGCCCGTGTGCCGCGCGATGTGGCTCTCCCATTCCTGCAACTGCGGTTGAGAGGGCAGCTCGCCGGTCAGCAGGAGGTTCGCCACCTCGAGATACGTGCAGTGCTCCGCGAGCTGTTCGATCGGGTAGCCGCGGTACAGAAGGATGCCTTTGTCCCCGTCGATGTATGTGATCCGGCTCTCGCATGAGGCGGTGTTCATATACGCCGGGTCATAGGACATCAGGCCGAAATCGTCCGGTCCGGTCTTGATCTGGCGTAGATCCATCGCGCGAATAGCGCCGTTCTGAACTGGAATCGTGTAGGACTCGGAGGTCCTGTTGTCGATAACCGTGAGCGACTCGTCCGTCATTTCCGCTCCTTATCTCTATGTTGCAGCTTGCTACAGCGAACGTCAAACCATCGGCTATTATAAACCCCCGCCGCTGTCTCTCGCAAAAGGATCTTAGTATAAGGATCTTAATACCCAGTTCCCATCTTGATCTTATACCAATCCGCGGGGAACGCCCTGCCAGCGTGCCGTCCGGACAAGACTTGAAGCGCCGGGCCGGCATTGGCGCGATGTGGACGCCCGCCCCACACGGGCGCCCCAGCGTTGTCAAGCGTTACCCGGGACGGCAGTCTAGCGCCAGCCGATTCCCCGCGTCTCGAGTTCGCGCTCAATCTGCTCCGCATTCTGAAACTGCACGGCGTCGATCCCCACGCGCCGCGCCGCCTCGACAAAAGGCTCGATATCGTCCGTGAAGAAGCACTCTTCGGGCCGGCAACCTGCGCGCTCCACGGCTACCTGGTAGATGCGCGGATCGGGCTTCGCGGCTCCAACTTCGTGCGAGAGGATGAACTCGTCGAACTGACGCACAATCGGGTAGTTCTCACGAATCATCGCAAAGTGGATGGCGTTGGTGTTGGAGAGCAGCAGCAGCCGGTACCTGCGCCGCAGCCCTTCGAGCATGGCCTCGGACACCAGCGGGCCGGGGAGGAAGATGCTGCTCCACAACTCGCAGAACTTCTCGTAGCCGATACGGAGCCCGAGCGTGTCCGAAAACTGCCGCACAAAATCCTCGGGCGACACCTGGCCCGTCTCGAACCGCGGAACCAGACCAGTCGCGGCGATGCGCTTGGGAAGCTCCTCGGCGGGATAGCCGCAATAGGGCTGGAGGGCCGCGTAGCCACGCCGGATGTCGAACGGGACGATCACCTTGCCCAGGTCAAAAATAATCGCTTTGAACAAGCCTCCAGTTTACGAAACATCCGGCAGCAGGCTCAGCTCGTCGATCACTCCGAGGATGGCCATCTCGGTGGGGCTCTGCGGCCGGTTGACCGAGGTCATGGCGCTGTAGCCATCGAGAGCCAGCAGTACGCGGTCGCCCGCGCCGGCATCGACCGAATCCACCGCAACCACTGCATCGCCTCGATCCGTGCCGTCGAGGTTCAGCGGCTGAACCAGGAGAATCTTCAGCCCTTCATGGCTGGGATGCTTGCGTGTGGCGACCACCTCGCCGATGACTCTCGCGATCAGCACGCGTCAATGCCTCTTCACGTGTACTTCATCGACGATCCCAACGATCGTGGCGTCGGTCACGACCTCATCGGGAAGGAACGGGAAGGTTGCCTCGCGGGCGCGGGCCCAGTACACCAGCTCGCCGGCGCCGGCCCCGGCCCAATCCGTACACACCAGGCGCCGGCCGGTGGATTCTCCTTCGGGAGTGACGGGCTGAACGATCAACAGCCGCTGGCCCTCGAGGCTCGCATTCTTGACGGTAGCCCAGGTGCGGCCGACCACGCGCCCTAGGTTCATCGCTACTTGTTTCCCTCGTCCAGGCTGACGGCGTCCACGATACCGACAATGGCGGTGTCCACGGGTTTGTCCTGGCAGCCTTCAGCCATGCGCGCCGAGCTTCCGGCCACCGCGAGGACGGTTTGGCGAACGCCGGCGCTGACCGTATCCACAGCCACCATGTACCCGGACTCATCCTTTCCTTCCGGCGAGATGGGCTTCAGCACGAGCAGCGTTTTGCCTTCGAGTCGCGGATCTTTCCGGGTGGCGACCACCGTGCCGACAACGCGGGCCAGGATCATGAGAGTGAGACGATTGTACCAAACGGACATGGTTCGCTGACCCTGGTTCCGGCTACAATACGGGTTTCGACGCCACGGCAGCGAAAGGCAGTCACTATGAGCCAGACCGACGTGATCGCCGATTACGGCGACTTGTGTGGAGAGGGCCCCATCTGGGACGCGTCTTCGAGCGCTCTCTATTGGACCGACATCACCGGGCGGCGCTTCTACCGCTGCTCCTGGCCGCAGTCCGCGTGCGAGCTACTCGACGAGGGCTTTGAGGTAGCGGGATGCACTTTGCGGGATCGGCCCGGCTTCGTCGTGGTCAATTCGGGCGGCTTTTGGCTCTGGGAGCCGGGTGGCAGTCCGAGGCTCATCGCCGCCGAGGCGGAAGGAAAGCGCTGCGTCCTGAACGACTGTATCGCCGATCCGGAGGGCCGTGTGTATTCGGGTTCCTGCCTTTACGACGCGCACCGGCCGGGCTACGAGCTGGGCTGCCTGTTTCGCCTCGATCCGGACGGCTCCGTCCATGTGGCGGATGAGGGTTTCCGCATCGCCAACGGACTGGGCTTCTCGCCGGATGAGCGGACGTTGTATTTCACCGATTCGGCGGCCCGCGTGATCTATGCCTATGATTACAGCCGCAAGGACGGCACGCTGCGTAATCGCCGGGTCTTCGCCGAAGTCCCGGTCGAGGAGGGTCTTCCCGACGGCCTGACCGTGGATGCCGAGGGATTCGTTTGGTCCGCGCGGTGGTTCGGAGGTTGTGTCGTCCGGTACGATCCGGACGGCAAGGTGGAGCGCCGCGTCGCGATTCCCGCCACCGAGACGAGCTCGCTCGCCTTCGGAGGGCCGGAGCTGACCGACATCTTCGTCACGTCGGCGTCCTCCGCCGAGCCGCTAGAGCTGGCGCCGGCCGGATACCGTCCGGAAAACGTCTATAGTGGCGGCAAGCTATTTCACCTCAACCTGGGCATTCCGGGGAGAAATGAATACCGCACGCGCGTGGTGTGAATTGGGAGGATGGAAATGTCCGACGAACTTACCGATCGAACTTATACCCGCCGGGGCCTGGCCCAGGCCGCGGCGTTCGGTGGCATGTGGACGGGCTTGAGCGCTCCCTCGGCCGCCGCGCCAATTCCCGAAGACAAGGTGCTCGACGTGCGCAAACTCGGCGCCAAGGGAGACGGAAAGAGCGACGACACCAAGGCGATTCAAGGCGCCATCGACGCGGCGGCCCATGGTGGCGCGGTCTTCGTGCCTCCGGGCGTGTACCTCACCTCCGAACTGCAATTGCGGCCGCATGTGGGCCTGCTCGGAGTTCCGGCCTGGGATTACAGGTCTTCCGGAGGGTCCGTGCTTCGCCTTCTCGATCCGAACGCTGCTTCTCTCGTGAACATCACGGGGGCCTTTGGCGCAACCATCGACGGTCTGTCTCTGGAAGGCGCCGGGCTGGGCAAGAGCGTACACGGAGTTTTCCTCAACAAGAAAGACTATGGCACGCGGGAGGACGCGTTCCGGATCGAGCGCTCGCGCATCGCAAATTTCAGCGGCGACGGCGTGCGCCTCCAGCGGGCCTGGTGTTTCACGATCCGCCATTCGATGATGGGGCACAACGGCGGCGACGGCGTCTCGCTGAAAGGTTGGGACGGATTCCTGCTGGACAACTGGTTTTCGGGAAACCGCGGGGCGGGCTTCGCCGCCCGGGAAGAGAACGCATCCTGCACCCTGACCGGAAACCGCATCGAATGGAACCGGGAAGGAATCCTTATCGCCGGCGGCGACAGCTACAACATCACCGGCAATTTCTTCGATCGCTCGGGAAGCTGCGGCCTCGAAATCCTCACGGGCGCGAAGGGACCCGCCTCGCTGATCACCATCAGCGGCAACCTGGTAAGGCGGAGCGGGAAATCGGCCGATCCCGAAAACTACGAGTCCGGCCAGATCCGGCTCGACGGCGCGCGGGGAATCGTCTGCTGCGCAAACGCGATGCAAGTTGGACAGGACGACGACGGGCACGGCGTCTGGTCTCCTTCGTTCGGCATCCTCTACAAAGAACTCGAGCACTGCGTGATCAGCAATAACGTCCTCCATCACGGCGCCATCAAGCAACTGCTGGTGGACCTGGGCGGTCACGGCGAGGGCGTCGTGGTGAAAGACAATCCGGGGAGCCTTTTTGAGGCCTCCCGGCGTTAGTGAGTGAGGCGGGCGTCGAGAGGCGCGAACTTCACTTCCCCGTCCGCTCCATAATTCGCTCCAGGAAATCCGGAATCTCGAACACCGCGCGGTTGTCGATCGCGGCGGCCGAGGAGCGGTAACGCTCGAAGCGGGCGGGCTCGATCAAGCCCCGGACTGCGTCCGCGATTCCACGGAAATTCGGCAGCGCCATGCCCGCGCCCTGCTCCACTACCCATTGCGCGTTGTAGCGCTCCTGCGGCAGCGTCCACGCGTTGCGTTCGACGATCACGGGCAGCTTCATTGCGACCGCCTCGCTGATCGATCCCGGACCCGGCTTTCCGATAAAGAAATCCGAGAGGTGCATGTAGTAAGGAATCTTTTGGGTGAAGCCCTCCACAAACACGGGCATGCGCAGCTTCCGCGCCCGCAGCCGCTCATAGAGCTTGCGGTTACGCCCGCAGATGAGGATCAGTTGAACCGGGAGCCCTGAGCTCTCAAGACGGCCGGCAATCTCCACCATCACGGAGCTGCCCTGGCCCCCGAACAGAACCAGGCCCGTGAGCCGCTCGGGATCCAGTCCGAGGCGAACCCGCTCCGCGCGCCGGTCGGCTTCGACCGGGTCGTAGAACCGTGGATGGAGGATCATGCCCGAGGCGCGGAAGATGTGGTCGCTCGAATGGCCCAGCGCGCGCGCCTGCTCGACCGCCTTCTCCGAACCGCAGATCAGGTATTCGGACTCGCGCTCGATCCAGAAGTGCGGCGGACAGTCGGCGATGTCCGTGAGGATGGTCGCGAATGGCGTCCGCGGGAGCATCCGCCGGATACTCAGCGCGATGGCTCGATCGAAATTCGGGACCAGCGAGACCACCAGGTCCGTGTCGCGCCCGCGCCAGAATTGCTCCAGTAGCCGGACCTGCGGACCGTGATACATACGAATGAGCAGGTGCATCGTGCACAGCATCTGCGCGGACCCGAGCGTCCAGCCCCTTTTCAGCAGCAGGTTATAGATGTCTTCGAGGCGGATGCCGAAGAACTTGCGGAAGAGGTCCAGAGGATCGAGCACTTCCTGCAGATTGACCAGCCGCACTTCCCAGGGCCGCTGCTGCCGCTGAATGGCCAGTTCGAGAGCGCTAGCAGCGCTGCGGTGGCCGCCGCCGGCGTCGAAGAAGAGGAAGTCGAGTTTTTTCACCAGCTTTAGATTCTTCCACAAAAACCGCTTTCCGGAAGCAAAAACCAGAGGTTGTAACCAATGTTTTTTCCACAGGTAATCAACATGTAACTTACGGACCCGAAAATGGAGCCATGGGTAGCGGATTGCGCACGCTCCACGCGGAAACGTGTGTCGCGCCCGGCCGCGAGACCCCCATGACTTCCGCGAGGCCGCTGATCGAGCTGATTACCGCCGGCGACTTCCGGGTGATGCGCCGCGTTCACCGCTGGCGGGCGCCCCGGTGGATCCGGCTATGGATGATTTGCGCCACCCGCGGCGGCGACGGCTGGCTGTGGTATCTGCTGGGCACGTCGATCCTCATGTTCGGCGGCCCGCTCCGTTTCGAGGCGGCCGGCGCGGGCGCGCTGGCATCGGGCGTGGGAATCGCGGCGTTCCTCCATCTGAAGCGTTGGGCCAGCCGCAAGCGCCCTTGCGCCATCGAGCCGCACTGTTGGGCGACCCTGCTGCCGCCGGACCAGTTCTCCTTTCCCTCGGGTCACACGATCACGGCGTTCGCGGTAGCGACTTCCGTCGCGCTCTTCTATCCCGCTCTCCTGGCCGGTCTCATGTTCTGCGCCGTCAGCGTGGCGATTTCGCGCGTCCTGCTCGGCATGCACTTCCTGAGCGATGTCCTCGCCGGCGCGCTTATCGGCACGTCGCTCGGCTGGTCCGCATTCGCGCTGATTCACTAAGGCCGCAACTCCATGATCAGCGCATCGAGCGCAATGTTCTTCTGAATGTTGCGGCGCACCAGCTCCGCGAGCTCATCCGTCCTGCCGACCGCCTTGCGAATCCAGCCGAACGTCACGCGCGTGGCCAGCGCCGTAAGCTCGGTGCGTACATCCGCATTGCGGATGTTCTCCCCTCCCTGTTGCAGCACCAGGACGTCTTCCAGCAAGCCGTATAGGCTGCGCAGCAGGGCTTCCAGCTTCTCCTGCCGGCTCGCACCGGATTCCGCGTACCGCACCCACGCCGCGAACGGAGCGACCCCCGCTGCGGCCTCGAGCAGCGTCAGCATCGCCGCGCGCCGCCGGTCGTAAAGCTCCAGATCGAGCGACATCGCCAGGCCGGGGCTGCCCTCGGCCAGCGCGATTCTCCGCTCCGCGTCCGCAAGGCCGCGCACGGCGGCAAAGTCGCGCATTTCCAAATTGCTCAGCGGCGCTACGTGCAGCGAAACCGCGCGCGAACGGATGGTCGGAAGCAGATCGTACGGGTTCGTGGCGGTGAGGAACACGATGAGACATGCGGGCGGCTCCTCGAGCGTCTTCAGAAGCGAGTTGGCAGCCTGCTCGTTGGCGCGGTCGATCTGGTCGATGAGGAACACGCGATGCGCGCCCTTCATCGGGTTGAATTGTGCCCGCTCTTTCAACATCCGCATTTGCGAAATCGAGAGTTGCCGCAGCGGGCCATCCGGCGCGAACGTCACGAAGTCGGGATGCGACGCGAACAGCAGCGGGTCGTCGTTCCGCTTGTCAGCGGGCCATTTCTCGCGCTCGGCGATGTACTCGATGTTCCGCGGCAGGCTGAGATTGTCACGCTCGACCCGGTCTCCATCCTTCAGCAGCCTCGCGGCGAATCTCCGGACCAGCGTCGCTTTCCCCACGCCCTCCGGCCCGGCCAGCAGGATCGTCTGCGGAATCCTTCCGCGCCCGATCATCTGCTCGAGCGCTTCCTGAACCGCGCGGTTGCCGTAGAAGTTCTCAAACATGCAGGTTGACCAGAGCGGGCGAAACAGCTTCCCAAACGGCGCGCGCCACGGTCTCGATATCCGCGCGCCCGTCAATCACCCGAAAGCGCGCCGGCTCGCGCCGCGCCATGTGCCGGTATGCATCGCGCACTTTGCGATGGAAATCGACGGCCTGCGCATCCATTCGCGTTTCCGTTAAATCCAGATTCCGTTGCCGCGCGCGGGCCAGGCTGGTATCGGGATCGATGTCGATCAGGATGGTGAGGTCCGGCACGAGTCCGTGGCACGCCATCGAGTCCAGTTGGGCGACAAGCTGCTCGCCGAGACCGCGCCCGAATCCCTGGTACGCCATGGTCGAGTCGGTGAAGCGATCCGCCAGGACGATCTTGCCCCGCGCGAGCGCGGGCCGGATGACCTCTTCGACGTTCTGCGCGCGCGAGGCGAAATACAGCAACATCTCCGCGGCCGGGCACAGCTCCTGATTCGCCGAATCGAGCAAAATACGCCGTATCTGGTTGCCGATCCGCGTGCCGCCCGGCTCCACGGTCTCGACGACGCCGTAGCCGGCCTGCTGGAGGCGTGCGGCCGCGAGGCGCACTTGCGTGGTCTTGCCGCAGCCGTCGCCGCCTTCGAAATTGATGAAGAGTCCCCGATGGCGCCGCGCTTCAGTCGTAGACATAGTGCAGCACCTTTTTCAGATCCTCCCAGGCTTCCCGCTTGGCTTCCTGGTTGTAGGCCCGCAGCAGGTACGACGGATGATAGGTCACCATCACAGGCATGCCGCGCCACTCGTACCAGTTCCCGCGCATCCTGGTCACGCCTTCCTTGCGGTTCAGCAGCGCCTTCGCCGCGGTCGCTCCGAGCACGCAGATCGCCTTCGGCCGGATCGCCTCGAGCTGCCGGAACAGAAACTGCCCGCAGGTCTCCATCTCGTCCGGCTCGGGCGTGCGGTTGTCGGGCGGCCGGCATTTCACGACGTTGCAGATATAGACATCCTTGCGGAGCAGCGGAATGCCTTCCTTCTTGGCCGTGTTCTCGATCATCTGCGTGAGCAGTTGCCCGGCCCGGCCGACGAACGGAATGCCCTGCGCGTCTTCATCGGCGCCTGGGCCTTCGCCCACGAAGACGAGCTTCGCTTCCGGATTCCCGACGCCGAAGACGATGTTCGTCCGGCGCTCGTGCAGCCGGCAGCGCTTGCAATCGCCGATATCTTCGCGGATGCTTTCGAGCGTTTCAGCCGCGGCCGGGCGCTCCGCTTGCGCAGGAGCCTCCGCGGCGGCTCTTCGATACACCACTTTGATCCCGAGATCCTGGTAGTAGCCCAGGTATTGGCGCAGCAGGTCCGAATTCATCGTGTGGCGTGGAGCGCGGCGCGCAGTTTCAGCAGCTCGTCGAAGATGCGATCGGCAATCTCCCGCTTCGGAGCGCGCGGGATTTCGATCGTCTCCCCGCCGCGCATCACGAGCACGACTTCGTTCTCGTCCGACCCGAAGCCGGCGCCCTCGCAGTCCACGCGATTGCCCACGATCATGTCGCAATTCTTGGTCTCGAGCTTGCGCCGGGCCTCGGCTGCGGGATTCCCGGTCTCGGCCGCGAAGCCCACCAGCAGCCGTTCGCCCTTCCGCCGGCCCACTTCCGCGAGGATATCCGCCGTCGGCGCGAGTTCGAGCACCAGCTTCCCGCCGCTCTTCTTCATCTTCCCGGCCGCCGGTTCCGGCAGATAGTAATCCGCCACCGCGGCCGCCTTGATGACGATCGTGGACTCCGGCAAACGGTCCAGCACCGCCGCGCGCATCTCAGCGGCCGTGTGAACCTTGACCGTCTCGACCCCGCGCGCTTCGCTGAGGCTCACCGGCCCCGAAATCAGGAGGACGCGCGCCCCGCGAGCCGCCGCCGCTTCGGCGATCGCATAACCCATCTTTCCGCTCGAGCGGTTGGAAAGGAAGCGCACCGGGTCGATCGGCTCCTCGGTTGGACCGGCGGTCACGAGCACCGTCTCGCCCTCGAGGTCGCGCCGCGGCCGAAGGAGGCTCATCACCACGCCGGCGATCCGAACCGGGTCCGCGAGCCGGCCCGGTCCCACCATGCCGCAGGCGAGAAAACCGTCTTCGGGATCGACGATCGTGTGGCCCCTTTGGCGCAATGTTTCCAGGTTGTGCCGCGTGGCCGGGTGCTGCCACATGTTGGTGTTCATCGCCGGCGCCAGCACCACCGGCCCGGTGAAGGCCAGGTACAGGGTGGAAAGAAAATCGTCCGCGAGGCCGTTGGCGAACTTGCCGAGCAGGTCCGCGGTGGTGGGCGCGACCACCAGCGCGTCCGCCTGCCGGGCCACGCCGATGTGCTCGACCGCGCTGGCCAAGCTGTCGTCCGCCGCCTGGGACGCGAACATGCCGGTGATGACCTTCCGCCCCGTGAGCGCGGCGAACGTCAGCGGCCTGACAAACTCCTGCGCCGCCTGCGTCATGACCACCTGGACCGTGGCGCCATGCTCGATGAGCGCGCGAGCCAGTTCCGCGGCCTTGTACGCGGCAATCCCGCCCCCGATCCCCAGCACAACGTTCATAAATGCGCCTCCTGCCGGCGCTGAACTATGCGCTCTCCGGCGGCTCCTGCTCCTCGGCCAGCGCCGCTGTCGCCACCGGGTCTTCGTACTTCACCAACCCGCGCCGCACCTCTTCGACTGCCGTGATCGTCGGCTTCTTCGAGGTGGTGGGCAGGAACGGACGGGCGCCGGCCTGAAGCTGGCGGGCCCGCTTCGCGGCCACGATGATGAACCGGTAGGTGCTCTGCTCCGGATCGTCCGGAATCACGGCGTGGCTATTGTTATGGGGCACTATGGTTTCTGGCATGAAAAAGTCTCTCGCTCTATGAGCAATCCTGTTCGAACGTCGCCAGGATCTTGCTCACTTCCTCTTCCATCCTGGCGCGGCGGACACGCTCGGCTTTCACGATCGAGGCCAGCGTGTCCACGGATGTCTCGAGGTCCCGATTCACCAACACGTAATCATACGCCGCGTAGTTGCTGATTTCCCTGGCCGCCCCCCGCAGCCGCCGCGCGATAACCGCTTCGGAATCTTCGGATCGCGCGCGCAGGCGTTGCTCCAACGCCTGCCGCGAGGGGGCAAGCACAAAGATAGTTACCGCATCCGGAACCTTAACCCTTAATTGTCGCGCACCTTGGACATCGATGTCGAGCAGCACGTCCTTGCCCCCGGCGCGCGCCCGGTCGAGGATTCCCCGGTGCGTGCCGTAGTAATTGCCGAATACTTCCGCGTGTTCCCAGAACTCGTCCCGCTCGACCGCGGCCTCGAACTCCGCGCGAGAAACGAAGTGATAGTCCCGGTCCGGGACCTCCTGACCCCGGGGAGCCCGCGTGGTGTAGGAAACGGAAAACAGGATTCCATTGTCCCGTTCGAGCAGGCGATGCACCAACGTGGATTTTCCCGACCCCGATGGAGCCGAGATGACAAAAACAATGCTCATTCGAGGTTCAATCCCTGTTCGCGGATCTTTTCGATTTCCGCTTTGACCTGAAGGGCCAGGTCCGAGATCTCGATGCCGGTCTCGCCAACGCCGGCGGACTTGGAGAGGATCGTGTTCGTTTCCCGGTGCATTTCCTGCAACAGGAAATCGAGTTTCTTACCGATCTCCCCGCCGCCTCCAAGCAGATCCTGGAGTTGCACGGCATGGACCTTCAAGCGCGTCAACTCTTCGCTGATGTCGGTGCGATCGGCCAGATAGGCCACTTCCTGAGCCAGCCTCTGGGGGTCGAGTTCCACGGTTTTCAGAAGTTCCGCCAGCCGGGCGGACAGGCGCGCCTGGAATTCCGGCACGGCTTTCGATCGCAACTCTTCCAATTGTTTCGCGCAGCGAAGCACGGTTCCGTTGCGCGCGCGCATTTCCGCCGCGATCTCGGCTCCCTCCCTCTGGCGGAACTCGTTCAACCGGTCGAGCGCCTCGTCGAGCGCCGACACCAGCAGGGTCTCCATTTTCGAATCCGGCTCGGCGTCGCCTTGCGTAAACATCCCCGGCATCTGGAAGGCCAGGTTCAGATCCGGCTGTCCGCGCAAGCCATGGACCGCCGAGAGACGGCGAAAGGTGGTCAAATACGCCTCGATCAGAGGCTGGTTGACCTCGGCCGGAGCGCTGTCCTGCGCGCTCGTGCAGTTGATCTGCACCTGCACGTGCCCGCGGATTACGTGCCGCTTAACCGCCGCTCGCAAGGCATTCTCGAACGCGTCCAGTTCTCCGGGCATGCGGAAGTGTACGTCCAGGCCCCGGTGATTGACGCTCTTCACCATTGCAACCACCTCCCGGTCTCCCGCGCTCTTCCGCACACGCGCAAACCCCGTCATGCTGCGAGGACTCATCCCCACGGCTCTTCTCCTTTACTCCTTTACTCCTTTACTCCTTCTTCTCACGGATTCACCACCGGCTCCGGCTCGAGGTATTGCAGCGCATGCAGCCGCTGGTAGATTCCTCCGCCGCTCACCAGTTCTTCGTGCGTGCCCACTTCCGAGACGCGGCCCTGGTCGAGCACGACGATCTTGTCCGCCCTGCGGATCGTCGAAAGGCGGTGCGCGATCACGATCACCGTACGGCCGGCCATCAGGTTGGCGAGCGCCCGCTGCACCAGCATCTCCGATTCGGTGTCCAGGTTCGACGTAGCCTCGTCGAGCACCAGAATGGGCGCGTTCTTCAGCAGCGCGCGGGCGATCGCAAGCCTCTGCCGCTGCCCGCCGCTCAGCTTCACGCCGCGCTCGCCGATCGGCGTATCGTAGCCCTGCGGCAGGGCGAGGATAAACTCGTCCGCCAGCGCGTTCCGCGCCGCTTCCGACACCGCATCCATACTCGCACCCGGTTTCCCGTAGCGGATGTTGTTCGCCACCGTATCGTTGAACAGAAACGTGTCCTGCGCCACGATGCCGATCTGCTCGCGCAACGAAGCCAGCTCGACATCGCGAATGTCGGTTCCATCCAGCAGCACCCGTCCGCTCGAGACATCGTAGAATCGCGGCACCAGGTTCACGAGAGTGGTCTTCCCCACCCCGCTCGGCCCGGCCAGCGCCACCACCTCGCCCGCGTTGACCTCGAGGTCGATCCCGTTAAGCAGGAACCCCTCCGGCGACGTGGGATAGCGGAAACACACATTCTCGAAGACAATGCGCCGCTTGAATTCCTGGAGCCGCCTGGCGCCCGGCCGGCTGCGGATGTCGTCGGTTCGCGCGATATATTCGAGCACCCGCTCCGACGCCCCGAGCGCCTGCTGGAAAATGTTGTGAATCCCCGTGAGACGCTTCACCGGCTCGTAGAGCATCAGCAGCGCCATGCCGAAGGTCGTGAAACTGCCGACGTCCATCGCGTGCACCTTGATCTGGTCTCTGGCATAGGACACCAGCCCGACGATCGTGAGCGCGCCGAAAAACTCAATCAGCGGCGAGGCGATGGCCTGCTGCGCGATGTACTTCAGCGTGCTTCCCTTGAGCCGCCGCGCCGCGGTGTGGAACCGGCGCGACTCCAGTCCCTCCCCGCCGAAGGATTTCACCACCTGGTGCCCGCTCAGGGTTTCCTGAAGGATCTGGCTCACCTCCGCCTGGTAGTCCTGCGCCCGCCGGGAGGTCCGCCGGATGCGCCGGCCGATTCGCGCCGTCGGCAGCAGCACGAATGGAAACAGGGAGAGGCTGACTACGGCCAGCCTCCAGTCCTGATGGATGATGAGCGCGAGCAGGAACGCCGCCGTAAAGGACTGCCGCAGCCAGTCGGCCAGCATCGAGGAGGTGGCGAGCTGAATTTTCTCGATGTCGTTCATGATCGACGACATCAGCCGGCCGGTGGAGTGCGTCTCGAAGAACTCCGCTCCCTGCCGCAGCACTTTATCGAACACGCGCTGCCTGAGATCGGTGACGGCCGAAATCCCGGCGTAGTTGATCAGGAAATTGCCGATGTAGTCGCAAATGCCCTTCGTCAGGAAAGTCGCCAGGAACGCAAACGCAATCTTCGTCCACACGTTCGTGATCCAGCCGGGAGTGATGTCGTTAAGAAAAATGGTCCGCTTCAGCACAGGAATCGTGAACAGATCCACCGGCGTGTTCGGCGAACTCGGAACCAGCACGCGAGTAAAGATCTTGCCGACCAGGATGGCCGTCATTCCGTACGCTGCGCCTACGATGGCCATCAGCACGGAGGAGAGAATGACCGCCCACCAGTAGGGCCCGACGAAGCGCAGCAGGCGTCCCAACTCTTTCACGCCGCCACCTTGAGCCGTTCAAGCGCGCCGATCACTTCCTCGACCCGGACGGAGCCGATCGGCCCCCGCGCGATCAGCGTCTCGGCAGGCGCCTTCCACGGCGCCCACCGCAGGGCATCCGAGTTCCCGAAAATCACGACCAGCGGGACGCCGAAGGCAGCCGCCATGTGCGCCGGCCCTGAATCATTGCCTACGAACACCGATGCGCCGGCCATCAGAATCTTCACATCCGCGAGCGGAGCGCCCGCGACGGCGCGGTATCCCGCAAAGGCCTCCAGTTCCTCGGCCGCGGCCCCGATGAAGACCGGTTCGAGCCGCCACGTCTGGCGCAAGTGCCGCGCCACGGCGAGGAATCCCGCGGCCGTCCAGGTCTTGTCCGGCGCCGAGGCCACCGGGTGCAGCACCGCGTAAGGAAGTGCCACGGGCAGTGTCTTTTCCGCGTACAACTTTGCCCGTGGAATTTCACACCTGGCCGCGCCGAGATAGAACATGGCCGAGGCAAGGTGTTCCGCCGTGTGGACCTTCCTGGCGACACCCAGGATCTCCTGCGGCGCCGGAATCGGCACGTTGTACAGGAAGGAGTTCCGGTGGTGGGCGAACCCCGCGCGGAAGCGCGCGCCCGAACGCAACGCCAGTGCCATGCTACGCGTGCCACCGTGCAGATTCAGGCAGAGCCCCGCCTTCCAGCCCGCCAGGGCGCGCCCCGCCGGCGGCAGGATTGCGGCCACGTCCGGATTGCCCTCGAACAGCGCCCGAAAACGATCCTCGACCACTACACCGATCCGGAGATCGGGCCGGCTTCGCTTGAGGATCTCGAGCGCCGGCGTCGTCAGGACACAGTCCCCCAGGGAACGCAAGCGGATCACCACCGCTCGCGCCCCGCTGGGCACCTGGTCGAGTATCGTTTCCATCCCGCGGGACTACTCTTCGATCTTAGCTTCGTCGATCAGCATGACCGGGATGTCGTCCCGGACCGGATAGACCCGCTTGCATTGCGTACACTTCAGTCCACTCTGGTCCGGCTTCAACTCCACCGGAGCCTTGCAGAGCGGGCACACCAGAATCTCGAGCAGATCTTTGCTAAGTGCCATCTAGGTCAACGCCTCATTCCTTGCGCCCGGTCACGCCGCGGCGGCCTGGATTTCCGCCCTGGCGCGGGCGACCGCTTCCAAATACTGTCTGGCGCGCTGTTCGATGACCTCGAAACGCCCTTCGGCGACCGATTTAGGATCGATCAGCTCGCCACCCACCGCCACCGCGCAGGCGCCCGCCTTCAGGAATTCGCCGACGGTCTCCAGGTTCACACCGCCGGTCGGGATCATCTCGATATGCGGCAGCGGAGCCTTCAGAGCCTTGATGTACTTCGGCCCGCCCACGTTGCCGCAGGGAAACACCTTCACAATGTCGGCGCCGGCTTCCCACGCGGTCAGAACCTCGGTCGGCGTGAGCGCCCCCGGCATCATCACCTTGGAGTACCGCCGCACCATTTCCACAGTCGCGATCTTCAGGCACGGCGTCACGAAAAACTGCGCTCCGGCGAGCATGCAGGCGCGCGCCGTCTCCGGATCGAGCACCGTTCCGGCCCCCAGCACCAGTTTGTCGCCGAATGCGTCGGCGGCCTGTTCGAGCGCCCGCAGCGCCCCCGGCACCGTCATGGTGATTTCCGCCGCCCGAATCCCGCCCTTGTAAATGGCCTCGATCGACTTGACCGCCGCCCCGGCGCTCGACGTACGCACCACCGGCACGATTCCAATGTCCTTAATGAATGAGAGTATCTGGCCTTTCGTCATGAATATACGATCTTAGCAGGGAGGCCCTCACCTCACCAGTCTATGACTGACCCATCGCCGGCGTCGTACGCCTCCGGGTTCTTCCAATCGTGCCCGATCTTGTCCGCCATCGCGTTCTCGTCCAGTTCTATTCCGAGCCCCGGCCCGGTGGGCAGGTCCAGGTAGCCGTCGCGCACCGTGAAGGGCTGCTTCAGATAGCCCTCGCCCAGGCTGACCTGCTCCTGGCACAGGAAATTCGGAATGGAAGCCGCGAGCTGCACCCCCGCCGCCAGCGAAACCGGCCCCAGCGGATTGTGCGGCGCGATCGACGCGTAATACGCCTCCGCCATGCCCGCGATCAGCCGAACCTCGGTGATTCCGCCGGCGTGGCACAGATCGGGCTGAAGGATCGTAGCCGCTTTCTTTTCGAGCACCTCTCGAAATCCCCACTTCGTGAACACCCGCTCACCGGTCGCGATCGGAAGGAACGTGCCGCGCGCGATTTCGGCCATCACGTCGTGGTTCTGAGCCTGGCACGGCTCCTCGATGAACATGGGCTCAAACGGTTCGAGCGCCCGGATCAGCAGTTTCGCCAGCGCGGGGCTGACTGCGCCGTGGAAATCCACCGCGATATCGACGTCGTTCCCCATGGCGCGCCGCAGGCCGGCAAACTGCTCGGCCGCGTACCCGATCTCGGCGGGAGTCTCGATGTAACGCGACGGCCGCCGCTTTGCCAGCGCCGTTTTAAAGGCGGTGAAGCCTTGCGCCTTGCGGGCCTGCATCTGAGCCACCGTGCCGGCGTGCGCATAGGCGCGTACGCGCGCTCGAGTGGGCCCGCCGAGCAGTTCGTAAACCGGCACGCCCAGCGCCTTCCCCTTGATGTCCCACAGGGCCATATCGATGCCGCTGAGTGCGCTGGTCAGGATAGGCCCGCCACGGTAGAACGCGTGCCTGTATATTGCCTGCCAGTGATGCACGACGCGCCGCGGGTCCTTCCCCACAAGATACGGCTCGATCTCCCGGACGGCCGCGGCGCAGGTTTCGGCCCGCCCCTCCGTGACCGGCTCGCCCAGTCCCACGATGCCCGCGTTCGTGTGCACCTTGAGGAACAACCACCGCGGCTTCACCAGGAAGGTTTCGAGGCGGCTGATTTTCAGGTTGTCCCTGGCCGGAATTGGGACGTTCGTCCCGGCGGCCCAGGCGATCTCGTAGGAGCCCAATCCCAGGCTCGCCAACGCGCCCCCGGTGGCCTGCCGTTTGCTCCTCTCCCTGCCCCCCGCTTTACTTTCATCCGACGCCATGCGCATAACAGTACACAATCATGCTGCTCCAGATCAAGGTCAAGCCCAACTCCAGGAAGCCACACATCGAAGAGGCAGCCGGCGGCGGCCTGACGGTCTACCTGAAATCACCGCCGGTGGACGGCCGGGCGAATGAGGAACTGATCGTTCGCCTCGCCGGGCGCTATGGCGTTCCCAAGTCCAGGGTGAGGATCAAATCCGGTCTGTCGTCGCGCCGCAAGCTCGTGGAGATAGGCTAGGCTGCTTGCTGGCGCAAAAGTGCCCTCCGGCATCGAAGACACCAAAAATCCGGGGACGCTCCGGGCTCGCAGTATAGAACCGCGCGTTAATGCGCATGCAGGCGTGTCCCCCCTGGTTCTTTCAGAGTCCCGAGCGAGCGGCCGAACGCCGGAAAATCCTTTTTTGAGCCAGGAAGCGGGCTGGGCGCGCGCACGTAGTATACTTGCGGGGAAACCTTTATGCGACTGGAACTGGATCCCCTTTCTCCCGCCGTGCGGATCGTGCTGGCACTGATCGTTTTCATTGCCGGCTACTATGACATACGCTGGCGCCGCATTCCGAATTGGCTGACGCTCCCAGCGGCGCTGATCGGGTTTGGCCTGAACGCCTTCCTGGCGCGCACGCCGTGGGAGGGCCTGAGGAACGCGCTCTTCGGCTTCCTTCTGGCGATGCTGATCAACTTTCCGCTCTACGCGCTCAGAGCGCGCGGCGCCGGAGATGTAAAGCTGCTGGCCGCGGTCGGCGCCCTGGCAGGATGGAAGGATTGGATCGCGATCTTTGTGATCTCCGGACTGCTCGGCGGCGTGCTGGCGGTCGTACTCATCCTCGGGGCAGGCCGCTTTCGGAAGACCCTGCGGAACACGGGCTACATCGTCTCGGAAATCGTCCACTTGCGGCCGCCGCACGTGCAGCACCATGAGTTGGATATCAACAGCCCGATTTCGTTCCGCCTCCCGCAGGGCGCAGTCGTCGCGCTCGGGTGCTACCTGTTCATCGGACTTCACGTCCTGATCCCGAAGTAGGTATTCGTTTGCCGGTCAGACGACCAGGCGCCATTCCAGAAAACCCCATAGCAGCAAGAGATTCGCTGCAAAGAAGAGGAGCGCAAGGACCGCAACCTCGCGAGTCCGGTAGCGCTGCGCGATGGCCGCGGGCGCTGGAAACAGGGCCAATAGATAACGCGCCCAGGACTGCTGTAGCGGTTGCGTGTGCTTAGTGAGGATAACCGTCAGCACGACGATCGCATACAGTGTGTATTCCGTGCGGATGCCGTGTTTCAAGGCGGGCAGAGCCGCCATCAAGATTAACCACACGTAAACCGGGAGTAAGGGATTCGAACCGGCTTGCGCGATCGAATCCCATATCGTCTTCCAGGGCCAGACAACCTCGGTCGCCCAGTCCTTCGAGTAGACTTCGGAGGGCCACATCCTGCCCGTCATTCTGAGCCAGGCCAGGAATGCCGCAGGCCCCAATAAAGCCAGGGCGATGGGCCACCCGCGCCAGGCGCGTTTCTGCCAAACAATCCAAGCCAGGGGCACGATCACCACGCAGCCTATGGCTTTGGTCAATCCAGCCAGGAGCCCGAGAGCGCCCGCGAGCCACCATCGCTCGTTGCGGGCAAGATAAATCGCCCCCAGAAGCAGCGCCAGAAGCACGGATTCCGCATAGCCCGCAAAAAACACGAAGCTGGCCGGCCACACCGCATACAGCAGCAGCGCCCGGTTTGCGGTATCCGGGGGCAGATCGAGCCTCGTGAGCTTCGAAAACGCCCAAAACAGAAAGAAAGTCGCAATCGTGGAGACCAGGAGAGCCGCGGCGAGAGCACTGGGAACCAGCGCTCCAGCCAGCCTTATGAGGGCCGGGTACAGCGGGTAGAAGACAACAGCGGCGGGGCGATCATATCCCTGTTGGGAGATGTGGATATACCACAGGGTATCGAACCTCTCCCAAACACCCAGGAACAGATAACGCCAAGTATCGCTGCGCTGGATCAGACCATCTGTGAACGCGTTCCCGTGACTCAGCGCCATGTCCGCCCTGAGCCGCTGGCTCAGCAGCGCGCACACGACGGAATAGAAAACCCGCAGCAGCACTGTCGCCGACAGGGCAGCCACGAGGGCTGAACCAATCCAGCGCCTTGCCCCGGAGGGCTTCATTGTAGAACAAAGCCCGGTGCGCCTTACGTGAGAGGCGGATTGACGCACCGGGCCCTTCTCAGCAAGTGCGGGCGGCGAGCAGCCTGAACTGGATGGAGCTTCCGCCACCTGGGAACGCCACTAGCCCTGCGACTTGCGCTTCTTGCGGCGCATGACGAACAACACTAGGATTCCAATTGCCGCAACCCATAGCACAGCAGTCAGGATCTGATTCGGGTTCATGAACTTTATTTCTCCTTTTAATTGGTGACGCGCTTCAAAACTCCTACAGCTACTGGCCCGCGCTCTTCAGCATCGGGAACAGGTGCTTGATCATCGCCAGAATCCCGGGACCGGCGGCCACAGCGAGCATCGCCGGCAAGATAAAGAAGAAGATGGGGAACACGAGCTTCACGCCAACTTTGGCGGCGCGCTCTTCGGCCTCCTGGCGGCGCTTGACCCGCATGAAATCCGAGTGCGTTCGCAAGGACTCCGCGACACTCGTGCCGAAACGATCGGCTTGAATCATGGTGGCCACCAGTTTCCTCAAATCCGCCTCGCCCGCCCGGTCGGCCAGGTTCTTCAGCGCCTCCACACGGCGCTTGCCGGCTCGCATCTCCAACGTGACCAAGCTCAACTCCTCGGAGATATCCTTGTGCGTCAGGCGGAGTTCGCGGCTGACGTTGGCGATCGCCTGGTCCAGCCCAAGGCCCGCTTCCATGCAGACCACCATCAGGTCGAGTGTATCCGGAAGAGCGAACCGGATCCTTTCCCGGCGGGCGATGATCATCCGATCGAGGATCAAGCTCGGCAGAAAGAACCCAAAAAACGGCCCTGCCACGAGTATGAGATTTCGCAGAATCGGATTTTCGATGTACGCCCGGCCGACCACGGCTACCACGAAGAGCGCTACGGCGAGCACAATCCTCGTGCCGTTATAAAATATGACCGAACGTTCTGAGCGGTGACCGGCCGCAAACAGATCTCGCCGCGCCTGATTGGCGTCCGCTGGCGAAATCGGCACTTTCTCGCCGATGGTCTGAATCACACGCACGAACCACTTTTGGCCGGTACCGGCGGTGACTCGTGGCGCCGACGGCTGTTCGGATGTCAGCATGGCGCCGAGCTGCATATTGAAACGTGTCGGTTTTGCGTAGGCGAAGTAACCGACGATCGAAATCGTCGAAAACAGCAACACAAAAAGCAGAACTGGGATCAACATAGGTCAGACCTTGATATTCACGATCTTCCTGACAACGAAGTGGCCGATCAGGATCAGGACGATCACAGTGGCAATGATCACACGGCCATCCGGATCGTCGGCCATACCCGTCAAATAGGTGGGCGCCACCAGCATCAGGCCGAACATCAGCGCGACCGGCATCAGCGTCAGAATCGAGCCGGTGATGCGGCCGTGGGCGCTAGCCGTCTTCACAGCACCCTTGACCTTGAAGCGCTCCCGGATGACAAACGCCAGCTTGGTCAGAATCTCGGCGAGGTTGCCGCCGGTCTCACGCTGCAGCAGCACAGCCGAAACGAAGAACTTCACGTCAATCAGAGGCACGCGCTCGGCCAGGTTCGCCAGGGCGGTCTCGATCGGCAAACCCAGGTTGTGCTCGTTGAACACCTTGCGGAACTCGTTCCCCAGCGGCTGCGGCGACTCTTCCGACAGCATTTCGAGCGCCATCGAAAAGGCGTGGCCGGCCCGCATCGCACGCGACAGGAAATCGAGCGCCTCGGGGAACTGCTCCTCGAACGCCCCCAGACGCCTCGTCTTCTTCCTCAGGACAACGAGATAAGGCAGCATGAAACCCGCCGCTGCCAGAAGGAGCACACTGGGACCGGCGAACATGAGCAGATGCAATTTCGTGCCGATCAGCGCGCCCACAACCATCGTCACGAGCATCTGGATGAGTAGCGTATTCAAGCTCATGGTCAAGCCGGCCTGCTGGATCTGCGCCTCCATCTTCCGGGCGAAGTTGAACCGGCTCACCAGTTGCGCGAGCAGCTCGTGGGTGTCCTTGGCCGGCTCCATGAGCACCTTGGTCTCCGTGCGCGCAGTCTCGCCCACCACGCTCTGGAGCATCTCGGCGACCTTTTTCTTCTTTTGCGACTCCAGGTAGTTCCACCCGAGCGCAACCAGCAGCAGAATAACGCCAAACAGAATCAGGAACACAACTATGGAGCCAATCATAGGTGCCTCAGTGGATCTCCACAGAAGTCTGGAAAATCGCGGAGGGCAGGGTGATTCCCGCGGCTTTCAGCCGCTCGTAAAACTTCGGCCGGATTCCCGTCGGCCGGAACTTGCCCACCACCCTGCCATCCTCCCGGACCCCGGTTTTCTCGAACACGAAAATGTCCTGCGTCGTCACCTGTTCACCCTCCATGCCGACGCATTCGGTGAGATGCGTAATCCTGCGCGTGCCGTCGCTAAAACGGGCGATCTGGACAAACAGGTCCACCGCGGAGGAAACTTGCTGCCGTATGGAACGCACATTCATCGTGGACGCCATTCCCACCATCACCTCCAAACGGCCAATCGCGTCGCGGGGGCTGTTGGCGTGGATGGTAGTGAGCGAGCCATCGTGACCGGTGTTCATGGCCTGCAGCATGTCCAGTGCTTCTTCCGCACGCACCTCGCCGACCACGATCCGGTCCGGCCTCATGCGGAGCGCGTTGATCACCAGTTGGCGTATCCGAATCGCTCCCTGTCCTTCGATGTTGGGCGGGCGCGACTCCATCCGCGCGACGTGGGTCTGCCGCAACTGCAGTTCCGCGGCGTCCTCGATAGTTACGATGCGTTCGTCCTCGGGAATATACCCGGAAAGCACGTTGAGGAGGGTCGTCTTGCCGGCGCCCGTGCCACCCGAAATGATGATATTCAGGCGGGCCTTCACCGACGCCTGCGCGATCTGGAGCATCCCTTCGGTCAGGGTCAGGTTTCGCACCAGTTCTTCCGGCTGGATGGGATCCCGCCGGAAGCGCCGGATCGAAAGCAGGGGGCCATCCACGGCCACCGGAGGAATCACCGCGTTCACGCGCGATCCGTCAGGCAGGCGCGCATCCACCAGCGGCGAGGATTCGTCCACCCGGCGTCCGACGCGAGACACTATCTTCTCAATGATCCGGAGCAGGTGGCCGTTATCCTTGAACTCGACCGGGGTCCGGTGCAGCTTGCCGTGGCGCTCCACGTACACGAGCTTCGGCGTGGTAACCAGGATGTCCGACACCGTCGGGTCTTGCAACAGCGGTTCGAGTGGTCCCAGCCCGAAGACCTCGTTTAGAACCTCTTCGGTGATCCGCTCCTTTTCGAGCCTGCTCAGGGGCGTACTCTCTTCTTCGAGCAGCTTCGCCACGGCCGCGCGGATTTCACCGCGAACGCGCTCGCCGCCCAGCGCCGACAGCACCTCGAGGTTGATCCGCTCCAATAGCTTGCGGTGGAGCGCGAATTTCAACTCCTGGTACTCGGGAGAAGGGGCCTGTGCGCTGAAAAGCCGGTTGACCCAGCCGGAATCCCCGGCACGGTTCTGCATCACTACGTTGGTACTCATTTACTGCAACACCCTCCTGGAAAAACGAGGCCGCCCGCGCTGGGGCGACTCCCGCTTGCCCAAACCGCGCGGTGCGACGCCGCGCGCTAGAAGAACGAAAAGTTCGACTTGCTCTTTCCCTTTTCCTTGGTGGGCAAGACCCCCACAATCTTTCCTGCCAGGCCAGCCAGCGACTTGCCAAGTTCGGAGTTGCCCGGCAGCAGCTTAAGGTCCGAATACGCTTCAAACAGCGGCGGATAGTCGTTTGGCAGCATCTCGAAGATAGGCAGTCCCAGAATCTTCTGAACCTGCGCGGGCTCGAAATCCGGGCGCTTAGGCATCCGGTTCAGGATCAGCCGCAGGTGGTTTCGGCTGTAGCCCGTATCGAGCAGCGATTGCACCACCTGCTTGGCCTGGTGCAGCGCCGGCAAGTCCAGGGTAGCTACGAGATACGTCTCGTCGATCTCCCCGAGCACGTTCGCGGTCATCAGGTTCAAGCCGCGGCCGAGATCCGCGACAATCCAGTCATAGCTCGAGCGCGCGAAACGGAGCACGTGCCGGAACGGCTCGCCATCGAGCGTCTCACGCACCGTTGCCGTCTGCGGCGCGGAGATGATCTCCAGACCCGGAACCCCATTGGACACCAAAGCCTTCCAGTAACTGGCATCGAGCCGATGCACGTTGCGGGCCGCATCGACAATGGTGTAGTTTGACTTCGACTTCATCAGAAAGCCGATCAAGCCGGCATCCATGTCCAGGTCGGCCAGCAAAACCTCCTGGCCCGTCGACCTCTGAATCTCAACGGCAACGTGGCACGCGATCGTCGTCGCCCCGCACCCGCCTTTGGCGGAGACAAAACCGAGCGTCTTGGCGCGGTGCCGCGAGGGCGCCGCTTGCATTTTCGCCCGCTCCGCCGACAGCCGCTCCAGCGCATTGTTCAGCCCCGCCTCGATCGGCGGGTACAGAAACTCATTCGCTCCGGCCCGGATCGCACCCAGAATGATCTCCGGGTCGGCCGTATCGTTCAGAGCAATGACGAGCGGCGCCGCCGAGCAAGACTTAATCCTGCGAATGACATTCTCGAACGGCTCTGAAAGCCGGGTGAGATCGATCACCAGCACATCCAGACGCAACTGCTCCAACTGATCCAGAAACGCGGTGGCATCGCCGAGCGCCGGCTGCTGAAGCAGCACGCGCACCTGGAGCGCCTTGATGCAGGTTTGCACCTCGTTCAAAAGCTCCGGGTTGGCGATCGCCAGGCCGAGTCTAAGCTGTTCCATTCTCAACGACCATCTTCTACTTGTTGCTTTGCGGCGATGGCATCGGTCCAGTCATTTGACCGGGTTGGGCCGGAGCAGCCTGCGGCTGCACCGGAACGAGCAGCATCTGGGTCTGAGGCGCGGGCGTCTGCGACTGGCCTTGCTGCTCCAATTCCTGCAACTGTTCCACCGGCACGCTACCCTGTGCGGGCGTCGGCACCACCGGGCCCGTCACACTTATCGGTGGAGTCCGCGGCGCCACAGTGGGCGCTCCTTCGAGGAAAGGCTCGGGGTACTTCAACTCTGGCACCGGCTGGCCCACCGGAATCGGTCTCACGACCTCGGGCGTCACCAGCACCAGCAGCTCCGTGTTCGACTTGAGCCGGTGCCGGGACTGGAACAGTTTTCCGAGCACGGGAATGTCACCGATCCCCGGAATCTTATTCCAGTTTTCCTGCACCTCGTTGTCCAGTAAGCCGGCAAGCCCAAAGGTCTGTCCATTTTGCAACTCGACTTCGGTCTGCATTCGCTTCGTCAGGATGTTCGGAATCGAGAACCCCGAGATCGTGACGCCGGTCGTGCCGAGCGAGCTCACTTCCGGCGCAACCTTCAAGCGGATGGTCCCACGCGGCGTTATCGTCGGCAGGAAGTTGAGCCGAATACCGTACTCCCGCCACTGTATCGTAATCACTGGAGCCCCGCCGCCGCTCGGCTGTGCGATCGGCACCGGAATCTCGCCTCCGGCCAGGAAGCTCGCTGCTTTCCCGGTGATCGCCAGCAGGTTCGGCTCCGCCAAAGTCTGCGCAAGCTGCTTGTTCTCGAGCGCCTCAATGGTGGCTCCCAAGTTCAGGTCCGGCCGGAACAGGAACAGGTTCAATGCGTTGCTCAGCGTGAGCGTCGTGGGCGTGCCAGGTGTCGGTACCGTTGCGAATGTGGGCGCCGAATAGGCCCCGGTCGTCGTTCCCCCGATCGTGTTGGTGGCCCCGGTGCTGAAGAGGTTCACCCCGAGATCCTGCGACGCGCTTCGGTCCACGTCCAGGAACCGCACCCTCAGCAGGATCTGGTCCTCGATCGGCGGCACTTTCACTCGCAGAAGGTTCACTGTCTTGCCGAGGGTACCCGCGATCGCTACCGCACGATCGGCAGCCCCCAGCGTGTCGACGGTGCCCCGCAAGAAGACGTTCTCCCCGTCCTGTGTCACCGTAACAGTCTGCCCCGGCAGTTCCTTGGCCATTTCTTCCCGCACGACCTCGAGCCGCAACGTGCTCGGCTGGATCCGCAGGTCAAATACCAACCGGTTTCCGCCAGCCTGCCAGATGAACAAGCTCGTCTCCCCGGCTTGCTTCCCGTTCACCAGCACTTCGCGTGGTGTGACCGCAATGGCTTCCGCCTTGGCTGCGTCCCCGACCGAGACACGCTGGATGTTCACCGGGCTCTCGACCACCAGGGACTTCCCCACCGTGACGAACAGGTCACGCCCGGCCGAGGACACGCCAGTCGGGGATCCTGACTGCGTCATCTCCGCCGCTCGGATATCACCGGACAGCATACAGGCCGCAACGGCCCCCAAAACAGCACCCAGTAGCCGGACTCGGATCACTGTCCTTCCTCCTTGAACTTCACTGAGTTGCGCACATTCCCTTGAATGACCTCGACCACGACATCCGGTTGCTGCTGGACAGCCCGCACGATAACGGGCCTGGCAGCAACTCTGGGCTTCGCCACTTGAGTCGAAGTCGCCTGCGGAGCGAACTTCTGCCCCGAAAACAGGCTTGCCACCGCTGTCCCGCTTGTTTTCACCGTCTTGTCATCGACCGGATTGCGCAGGACGAGCTGAATCTTCGTTTCCGTATTCGCCAGACTTAGCGTCTCGGCCTCCTCCGGCGTCACCAGCAAATTGACGAGGGTA